>Ga0129299_1000549_pt1 | contig 23959 bp, 24 predicted proteins | sample ConPoolayeCmetaG_FD_94477 | JGI IMG/M metagenome (GOLD analysis project Ga0129299, IMG submission 94477) | Hot spring microbial mat communities from California, USA to study Microbial Dark Matter (Phase II) - Cone Pool mat layer C metaG ...
CCTTCATCCACGCTTCGCGAATGCGAGGCAGCCCCCTGTTCACGTCGATAGCGGCTGTTTCATCCGTATAGGGGCCGGAGCTGTCGTAGACGCGGAACGGCGGCTCGCCACCCGAAAGGGTAATTTCGCGGAACGGCACGCGGATGTCCGGCCGGCCTTGCGGCGAATCATAAACTTTACGCGAGCCGGACAGTGCGCCGGTCGTCACAGTGACAGAGTTGACGGCTTTGGGATCAACGGGATAGGTCATGAAAGCGTTTCCTCGCATTTGGAAGATCATAGAGTGGCAGAAGCCATGCGGTTGGCGTTGCGCCATGGGCGGAGGATTAACTGCTCCGTGACAATCATCAGGGAGTCCGCCGCGCTCATGACAGCACCTTGGCGCCAAAATGCAGTCGCAAGAGCTCGACAAGCTCGGAGGGGTCGCCGCCGGGGTAAAGTACGTCCGTATATTTGCCGCCGATATCCTTGGCTTGCCAGCCGAAACAGATTGGGTTCTTTCCGCCCAATATGCCGGGACGGACCACGCGGATTTTCCTGAATGCCGAAGGCCCATAACGGCGCACCCGCCCTGTGTCGGACAGGACAACAAGAAACAACTTTTCGGTCAGGGCATAGAAGATATCGCCGGTGCACGTCTCAAGCTCGCGATTGCGCCAGGCTTGCCTGCGAATGATGAGCGCGGCGATTACGAATATCAGCGCCGCGAGCAGCACGGGCAGGCTGCTCCTAATGCCGAGCCGCAACACGGAGTAGGCGGAGGTCAGCGACAAGGCCGCCGCAGCAAGCGCAGCCAGCCAGAAAAACACGCGCAGCCAGCGCATGCTTGCGCGCGCCGCCTCGCGCACGGCATTGGCGTCAGCCATTCCGCTCCAGTGCAGAGGTTCGCCTGGCGGAGCATTCTTCATGACAATTGGGGAGATGACAATCGGGGAGTGGATACTGTCTTGCATGCCCGTCCCTCCGCCGGTGTTAACCGGATCAGGTTCAAAGGGTGGTCGAGGCCTACCTCGATCTCAGCCGCTGCATGCGGCCCCCCTCGGTTATCTATTATTATGCAAGCAAACAAGGGCGCTGGCAAGACGCCACTCCAGGCAAATCGGCGCCGCGTGTTCGGCATAGCAAGGGTTTTTGCAGGCAGTCATCCTGCCCGTCATGCGGCGCTGGTTTTGCGCAACCTTCAGCGGTGCCGTAATGCAAGCTACATGGGCTGCACCAAGACTCGGCGGATATTGCGCGACATTGGCGGCACCAGCGGAAAGCAACTGAGATCGAAGGCAAGTCAGGGGCTTGAGAGCAAGTCAACGGCGGGCTTGAGGCCGCATGTGTCCGTCGTGTTTCGCTTGGCGAGAGGCCGGGCGCTGCTGGTCGTTATCCCTCCGGCAGGGCGATTGCCCTTTATCAGCCGCCCGAGATCGCCGTCACGATGAACACTTCAACCCCCGGCCGCAACGGCGTGTTCAATGTTGCGCGCTCACCGTTGACGAAGACATTGATGTGACGGCGGATGGCAGGGGTGGTGTCGCACAGGCGGTCGCGCATGCCCGGCCAGCGCTCGTCAAGCCCGCGCATCACATCCGCCACGGTCGCGGCGCGAATGTCCACACGGTGGGCCGCGCCAGGAAACAGCCTGGTCAGACTGGCGGGCAAGATCACCACCACGCGCGGATCATCCGGATTGACGGCTTCGAGGAGATCTGCTTCTGACAAGACGGATTACGTCCTCAAACGGCAATGTGGGTCTCGACGGACGAGATCGTCGGCAGATGCGCAGCGATCTGCTGCCAGCTTTCACCTTCGTCGGCGCTGGCGAACACTGAGCCGGAGCTGGTGCCGAAATAGACGCCGGCAGGTTCCAGGCGATCCGTCGCCATCGCCTGCCGCAACACCCCGAAATAGGCGTTCTTCTGCGGCAGGCCGTTGCGAAGCGCTTCCCAGGTCTTGCCGCCGTCCCGCGTGCGCCACACGGCGGCCCGCGCATCGGGAACATAACGACCAAGGATGTCGCCGTTAAGCGGCAGCAGATAAAGAGTATCGTGGTCGCGCGGGTGCGCCGCCGCCGGGAAGCCGAACGATGAGGGCAGGCCGTCCTCGATGCTGTCCCAACTCAACCCGCCGTTGTCGCTGCGATACATGCCGCAGTGATTCTGCTGATAAAGCCGGTTCGGCATGCCCGGCGCCATGACAAGGCAATGCACGCACTGTCCGTATTCGGGATAGCGTTTGTCTTCCGGGTTGAAATCGGCGCGCGTGCCCTTGTTGCGCGGCTGCCAGGTTTCCCCGCCATCGCCCGTGTGAAAGACACCGGCCGCCGAAATGCCGACCCAGATCTGGTCATCATCCCTGGGATGCGGCACGAGCGAATGCAGGATAAGACCGCCGGCGCCGGGCATCCATTCCGGGCGCGATGAATGATTGCGCAGGCCCTCGATGTGCCGCCACGACTTGCCGTCGTCATCGCTGCGGAAAAGGCCAGCCGGCTCGACGCCGGCATAAAGGCACGAGGCCGATGGCGCCAGGCTCCAGGCGGATTTGACCGGCGTTTCGCCTTCCTTATAGGCCAGCCCCTCGCTTGAATGCGTCCAGCTATCGCCCATGTCAGTCGAAGTCCATACGGCGGGGCCGAACCATTCGTTGCCGCCAGCCGCATGAATTGCGCCAGTTGCGGGGTCGGCGATGACATGGTTCACGGGCCATGCGTCGCAGAAAGGTCCACGCTGCTGCCACTCGCGGCGCTCGGAGTCACTTTCAAGAATAAAGACGCCTTTCTTGGTGCCGATGAGCAAGTAAACCTTTCGAGACATAGCAAATCTCCTTCAAGAACGGAAAAGCATGCATACTGCACATTTTTTCAGCAGTGTCGAGGTTAAATCGGCAAAAGTGGAGAAGTGTTTGAACACATATGCCGTAAATGCCAATCCCGCGGCTGACAACAACGTGTCAAAGGCTCGGCGTTTTGGGTGTTGACCCGTCAGTTGGCGAAGCGGAAGTGCATGATGTCGCCGTCATGCACGATGTAATCGCGGCCCTCGAGGCGCATCTTGCCCGCTTCCTTGGCGCCGGCTTCGCCGTTGCAGGCGATGAAATCCTGGAATGAGATCGTCTCAGCTCGGATGAAGCCCTTCTCGAAATCGGTGTGGATGACGCCGGCTGCGGCGGGGGCTTGCGTGCCGCGCTCGATCGTCCAGGCGCGGGTTTCCTTCGGGCCGGCTGTGAAATAGGTGATGAGCCCGAGCAATTCATATCCTGCACGGATCAGCCGGTTCAGGCCGGGCTCTTCAAGGCCGAGCTCCCGCAGATAGTCCGCGCGCTCCTCAGGCGACAGTTGCGCCAATTCGGCCTCGATCTTTGCAGAGATGACAACGCAGGCCGCACCCTCGCGGCGGGCGCGCTCCTCGACCTGGGCGGAATAGCGGTTGCCGCGGGCGGCGCTCGCCTCGTCCACATTGCACACATAAAGCGCAGGTTTCGCAGTGAGCAATTGTAGCATCTTGAAGGCGCGTTTTTCGTCATCGTTGATTTGCGTGAGGCGCGCGGGTTTGCCTGCCGCAAGCACCGCAAGCGCCTTGTCGATAATGGCGAGCGTGGCTTTCGCCTCCTTGTCCTGGCCTTTGGCGCGCTTCTCGAGCGCGGGACGGCGCCGCTCGAGGCTTTCGAGATCCGCCAGCATCAGTTCGGTTTCAACCGTCTCGGCATCCGCGATCGGATCGACGCGGCCCTCGACATGCACGATGTCGTCGTCCTCGAAGCAGCGCACGACATAGGCGATGGCGTCCACCTCGCGGATATTGGCAAGAAACTGGTTGCCGAGGCCCTCGCCCTTGGAGGCGCCGCGCACCAGGCCGGCGATATCGACGAAACTGAGCCGCGTGGGGATGATGGTCTGCGACTTGGCGATGGCGGCGATGCGGGCGAGCCGGTCGTCGGGAACGGCCACCTCTCCGATGTTTGGCTCGATGGTGCAGAAGGGATAGTTCGCGGCCTCAGCCGCCGCGGTCTGGGTCAGCGCGTTGAACAAGGTCGATTTGCCCACATTCGGCAGCCCGACGATGCCGCATTTGAAGCCCATGCTGGAATGTCCTCGGAGACTGCGTCAGACCGACACGGGTCTGCTTTTCTGGCGATACCAGGAGCGCAACCAGCCGAACAGGCCCTTTGGGCTGCCCCCCACAGCGGGCGCTGCACTCGATCCTTTTGCGGATGTGGGCATTGCGGTCTTGGGCGCAGCGGCCGGCGCTCGCCTCTCCACAATGCGGGAAAGGCGGGCGACCTCATTCATAAAAGACGGCTCCTGCCCCTCCAGCAATTTCGGGACAGATTTCGCGATGGCGCCGAGCAGCGGTTCCAGCCAGTTCTCGTCGGCGCGGGAAAAGTCGTGCAAAACGTAGTGCGACACCGCCGCCTTGTTGCCCGGATGGCCGATGCCAATGCGGACGCGCCGGTAATCGCTGCCGATATGGGCAGAGATGGACCGCAAACCATTATGACCGGCATGGCCGCCGCCGGTCTTGACGCGCAGTTTGCCCGGCTCGAGGTCGAGTTCGTCGTGGAAAACGGTCACGTCGGCGGCGGTGATCTTGTAAAAGCGCATGGCCTCGCCGACCGCGCGCCCGGATTCGTTCATGAAGGTTGCCGGCTTGAGCAGAACAACTTTCATGCCGTTCACGCAAGCCTCGCTCATAGCCCCCTGGAAGCGCTTGCGCCATGGCCCGGCATTCCAGTGCGATGCAATGGCATCGATCGCCATGAACCCGACATTGTGACGGTTGCGGGCATAGTTCTCGCCCGGATTTCCCAACCCTACCAATAATTTGATTGTCATCTGCCAATATCGCCCGAATTTTTACGCCCTATCGCCCTAGGCTTGTGAAGCTGCCTCACCTGCACCTTCTTCATCCGAGCCGCCCGCCGAGGTGCCGGCAATGGTGGCTATGGTGAAGTCGCGGTCGGTGATGGTTGGCGTAACACCCTTCGGCAAGGTCACCGCCGAGATATGGATGGAATCGCCGATATCCGTGCCCGTGAGATCGACCTCGATGAATTCGGGGATGGCGTCGGCCGGGCAGTTCAACTCGACCTCGTGACGAACCACATTGAGCACGCCGCCGCGTTTCAGGCCGGGCGAGGCGCCCTCGTTCAGGAAGCGCACCGGGACCCCGACGTCGATCCTGGAGGTCTTGCTCACCCGCAGGAAATCCACGTGCAGGGGAAAATCCCGAACCGGGTCAACCTGCACCTCGCGGGGGATGACCCGTTCCTTGCGGCCGTCGAGGTCAACCATGTAAACGGTGGAGAGGAAATGGCCAGTCTGCATCAGCTGCCAGATGCGCTTGTATTCCACGGTCACCGACGCATTCGGCTTGTCGCCGCCATAGATGATGCCGGGGATCGAGCCGCTCTTGCGAAGCGCGCGCAGCGCTGCCTTCGTCATGGTCTGGCGCGGGCTCGCCTTGATTTCAATCAGTTCTGCCATGGTCTTGCTCGTTCCGAATTGATGTCGTTGCGCTGTATCGAGCCGCTGCGTGGGCGAGCGGCAGGTTCGGCTATGTCCGTTTACGCGGCTGCGTTATTCGGGAAATGGCCTGCTTATAGCGGTATGTGCGGCAAAAGACAATTCCCGTCAGCCGTTCCTGCCGCCGATCGCTGCGGCGGGACCGATCAATCGAACAGGCTCGAGACCGATTGCTCGTTGGCGGTGCGGCTGATGGCCTCGCCGATGAGTTCGGCAATATCGAGAATTTCGATGTTTCCGGCGGCCTTGACCTCCTCGGTCGGTTTGATCGTGTCGGTGATGTAAAGCGTCTTGATCGCAGAGGTGGCAATGCGCGGCACCGCCCCCTTCGAGAGCACACCGTGGGTGATGTAAGCGTGGACCTCCAAGGCCCCCTTTTCCATCAATGCCGCAGCGGCGTTGCAGAGGGTGCCGCCGCTGTCGACGATGTCATCAACCAGTATGCACTTGCGCCCCGCCACCTCGCCGATGACGTTCATCACCTCGACCTCGCCCGGGCGCTCGCGCCGCTTGTCCACGATGGCGAGCGGCGCGCTGATCCGGTTGGCGAGAAGCCGCGCGCGCACCACCCCGCCGACATCGGGCGAAACCACGGTGATGTTGCCGTTGTCGAAGCGGCTCTCGATGTCGCGCACCATGACGGGAGCGGCATAGAGATTGTCCGCCGGGATATCGAAGAAGCCTTGGATCTGCCCGGCGTGAAGATCGACGGTCAAGACCCGGTCCGCCCCTGCATGGGTGATCATGTTGGCGACGAGCTTGGCCGAGATCGGCGTGCGGGGATAGACCTTGCGGTCCTGGCGCGCGTAGCCGAAATAGGGGATGACAGCGGTTATCCGGCGGGCCGAAGCACGCCGCAGCGCATCGCAGATGATGAGCAGTTCCATTAGATGATCGTTCACCGGATAGGATGTTGACTGGATGATGAACACATCCTGTCCGCGCACGTTCTCCTTCACCTCGACATAGATCTCAAGGTCGGGGAATTTCTTGACGTCGCAAGACGTCAGCGCCGTGTTCAGATAGCGCGCAATGTCTTCGGCAAGCGGAATGTTGCTGTTACCGGCGACGAGTTTCATAACGGTTCTGCACGGTTCTGGAGCTTTTTGGAGCAGGTGTCGAAACGACATCGGGTCCGCTTGTAACAGCGGACCCGATCAGTGTAAATCCCTGGATGGAGCGATGAATAACTGGCGCAGATCAACTCGATGCCTTGGGCACGATCTTCGCCAGCTCCACAGCGGCGGCTCCGGCCGCTATGTCGGCGACTTGCCCCCATGTGACGTCAAGCGAGCCCGGCTCGATCTTCTCGCGCTGAACGACGGCATCCTTAAGCTGCTTGCCGCTCGGGTCTATCACGAGCCAGCGAATGGTAATCGGCTGCTGTCCGTCCGTCGCCGGCCCAAGCTCCACGACGCCGCGCACCGAATAGGCACCGTTGGCGCCTGCCTCGGCCACCTTAATGCCGTGCGAGGCCAGATGCTTCTTCATGGCATTGGCAAGTGCGGTCTGTCCGTCGCCCGGGGCGCCTGCAACCGGCGTGACCACCACGATGGGTGTTCCCTGTGGTCCCGCGGCCGGCTTGACGGCTGCTGTGCGTGCCGGTTCAGGCTTGCGTTCGGCTGAAGCGGCGGTTGTTGCTGGCGTCAGCACAGCAGTCGAACCTGTGGTGGCGGGCTCGCCTGTACGTCCCGCGCTTGCAACCGGGACGCCGCCCATCTGAGGCGTAGCCGGGGCCGCGGAGGGAACGAGCCAAGCGTAAAGCTCGCCGGACGTTCTGTCGGCGATCTTGTCGATGGTTGCATCCTCGATCACGCTCCAAGGATCATTCGGCTTTTTCTTGGCGACGATTTCGTCCCCCTTGATGCTTTTCAGGCGCTTGCCCGTTTTGTCGGACACGTACCAGATGTAGGAGAGCTTGGTCCCGGCCCGGTCGTTCGAGGCCACGAGGTATCCATCGAGCGTGAATTCCGCATTCGCCGCGGGCACCATGTTCACGTTCTTGCCCTTGGCAGCGGCCGAAAGCTTTTCGGTCAGCTTTGCCGAGACCTCGGGCGGCGCCCCGATGATGGAAGCAATCGCCACCGGCTTGGTGGCCGGTTGGGCGGTCAAGGGCTGGTTGAGTTCGGCATTGGTTGTGGTCGAGCTGCTGCCGCAAGCGGCTAGGTTCAGGATGAATACTGCCCCCAGTATCAGCAACGCGATCCGCTGTGCTGCGCAAAGCGCGGCCGCAAAATTAACGCGCGTCACCTTATCACTCCTCTTGTTGTTCTAGAGCCAGGTCTTTGGCGGCACTCTTTAAATGAACACGCGGAACACGTTCATCCGCCGGTCCACATCAGTCACAAACCCTAGTTCCACCGCACGTCTTTATCCAGACGTGTTGATGCCCAAACCGGCAACGCCAACAACAATTAATCGAAATGACGGTTAAAACAGCCCGTTTTCCACATCATCGCAGCACGATGGCGGAAATTTGGCGCCCGTAATCGGCCTCGTTGCGCAGCCGCGAGCGCCGATAGCTGAAGAGAATCGATTCGCCGGCGAAGGTGCATGGCCCGCTGCCTTCGACCTTTGCGATGCCCTGCGCCGCAAGTTGGTTCGCGACGAAGCCCACGAGATCGAAGTGGGGGCGCGGCCTGCCCGGGGCGGTGCGGAAATGCGGCTCGGCGCTTTGGTGGGCCGCAAGGAAGGCGGCGCGGAAATCCTCCCCCACCTCGTAGGCGTCAACGGAGATCGCCGGGCCAATGGCGGCGCGGATGCGGGCGGGATCGGCGCCGATGCCGCGCATGGCAGCAACCGTTGCGCCGATGATGCCGTCCTTTGCACCGCGCCATCCGGCATGAACCGCGGCGATCACGCCCGCCTCAGGGTCGGCCAAAAGCACGGGCGCGCAATCCGCCGTCAGCACGCCCACCGCCAGCCCGCGCGCGCGGGTGACGACCGCATCCGCCTCGATCGCGCTCGGCTGGGGAACCGCTTCGTCGAGTGTGACGGCCAGAGCGCTGTGCACCTGGCGCAGGGTGATCAGCCGGTGCCGATCAACGCCCAGCATAGCCGCCGCACGGGCGCGGTTCTCGATCACGTTGGCGCGGTCGTCCTGCGAGCCCCAGCCGCAGTTGAGCGAGGCATAGACGCCGCCGGACACGCCGCCGATGCGCGTGAAGAAGCCGTGGCTCACCCCCGGCAGCTCTGCCAGAACGCGCGCCTGCAGCGCGAAGGGCCTCGTCCCGTGCGGCATGTCCATGGCGGTCAGTCCCTGAATGGCGGGGGCGGCTCCGCCAAGCCCGCGGTGAGTGCAAACGTCTTGAACAATTCACCCATCTCCATGGGGGCGGTCAAGCGGCGAAACCCGCTGATGAGGCGTTCGCGCTGAGCCTCGCTGGCTGCGGCCAGCAGCGCCTGCAGTCTTTGCGCCGCCCCCAGTTCGAGCAGGAACCGGCCCATGGGCATCGGCCCGTGCGGCGTCAATCCGTAGCGCTGCGCGGCGCTTGCGAGAGCTGCAAAATTCACATGCGCGGTCAGGTCGGTCTCACCCGGCGCGTGGAGCGGGTCGCTGAATGCGTGCCGGGCGACGGCCTGCAAGGTGTCGCCCAGGCCCTCGCCGCGATGGCCGTAATCGAAGATGAGCGCGGCGAGCGCGCCGCCTTCGGCCAACCGCGCCATCTGCGCCATGATTTCGCTAATGGCGGGGCGCACCTCGCAAACCTCGCCGTCCCCGGCAGCGGCGGGCAGCAAGAAGCGGGCGGCATCTTCAGGCGCGAGCGCCGCCCCCAGCGCGATGTGGAGCGCGCCGCCCTTCGCTGCCACCAGCCGTTCGCGCCATGCGCCTTCCGCCCGGGCGAACTGGCGGATGGGCAGCGCATCGAAGAACTCGTTGGCGATGACGATCGCAGGACCGGGGCGCACCTGCGCTAGCGAGGACGTCCACACCGGGGCATATTCGCGAAGTCGGGCCTGCTGCTCCTGCCTGAGCCGGTTGGATGTCTCGACGAGATGCAGGCGCGCCGCCCCAAGAAAGCCGGGTGCCCGTCCCGCGGCGCGCAGAGCATCCGCCATCAGCACGCCGCGGCCCGGCCCCAGTTCGACCAGGCTGAACGGCGCGGGCGCGCCCATAGCCCGCCATACCGTAGCCGCCCAAGCCCCCACGATCTCGCCGAAAATCTGGCTGATCTCCGGCGCCGTGATGAAATCCCCTTGCACGCCGATGGCGTCGGCCCGCCGGTAATAGCCATACTCGGGATGGCCAAGACACAGGCCCATATAATCCTCGATAGTGAGGGGACCGTCCCGCTCGATCCTGGCGAGAATAACGTCATGAAGGGGAGTTGCGCGCGCCATGCACCTTAAATGGTGATGTTGAGGTAATCCTTCGAGTAGCGATAGACGATCGTCCTCACCGTCGAAGGCGCGCCGGGGAAGAGATTGGCGCGTGTGATGCCGAGATTGTGCAGCTCCTTCATGATGATCTTCTTCTTCTCGCCCTCGATGAGCACATGGGTCAGGAAGGCGGATGCCTTCTTCATGAAGAATTTCATGTCCTCGATCGCGATCTTGCCGGAGCCGTGCACCGTCCAGAACACGCTCTGGGTGTTGTAGGGGCGCACATTGCGATAGGGGCGGAACGCCATCGGGTCGGCGGCTTCCGGCAGCTTGGGCGCATCCGGATCGTTCAGATTGAGCACATATTTTTTGAAATAGTCCGTGTCCGTCATCGGCACATAGGACAGTTTCGCCGCAAGCTCATTCATCATCCAGGGATTGAGGATCCAGACCTTGCCATGCTTGTCGGTCGCCATGCTCTCGACCGCAAGGAAGAGCGCGGCGAGCGGGTTGCCGAGCCATTCGATGATGCGCGAGGGCACCGTGCTTTGATGCGCGGCGATCATCACATCGGCGTCCGAGGCGCCCTTCAGCGAGGCGAATTCGGCCGTCAGCAAGCGGAAATCGCGCAAAATCTCCCGCTCGAGATCGGGCTCGATGTTCGATCGGTAAAGGGAGGGAAGCAGCTTGCCGCCAGTGTCGGGCTGGCCGAGATACCACGGCGTCACCGGCATGCCCGCGAGGCCGATGAGAAAGGCCGGAGTGTTGATGACGTCGATGAACTCGCTCGTCGAGCGGATCAGCTTTTCCTGCGCCATGCGGCACCTCCTCGCGCGAGACGATCTATGCGTAACCGATTCTGTTCCTACATATCCATCAGGAGAGGCGCAGGGACAGTAAACGCGCGGCCCACTCTTGCCGAAAGGGGTGCCCGCGATCGCAACTCACGGAGAAACGCGAATGAACCTTCATGAATTGCTCGGCCAGGTGCTCGAACAGGGCATGGCCCCGTCGGCGGAAAACCGCATCCGCAACGCCGTCAACAATCAGCAGCCAGATACCGGCATGGGCGGCCTCGGCGGCATCCTCGACGCGTTGAAGGGCGCAGGCGGAGCGCAGGGCCAGCAGCAGACGCCGGGAGCAGACATTCTCGGCAATCTCGCCGGCATGGCGAAGGACATGTTCAGCCAGACCAAACAGGGCGTTGAGAGCGGCAATCCGCTGGCCATCGGCGGTCTGGCGGCGCTGGCGGGCGCAATTCTGGGCGGCGGCGGGCGTTCGCTGCGCGGAGCCGTCGGCGCCGGGGCGCTGGCGCTGCTTGCCAAGGTGGCCTTCGATGCGCTCAAGGCAAGCCGCGGCGCCCCGGCAACGCAAGGAATGCAGGGCGAGGCGCCGCTCGGCTTGCGAGAACCGGCAACTCCCGCGGAACGGCAGGAGCTTGAAGACCGCGCGCGGCTCGTCCTGCTCGCCATGGTGAACGCCGCCAAGGCCGACGGTCAGCTGGACAGCAAGGAAATCGCGAAAATTTCTGGCAAGCTGCAGGAAGGCGGAGCGGACGAGGAAACCATCGCTTTCGTCAACCGCGTAATGCAGGCACCGCTCGACCTTGACGGCCTGATCCGCGCCGTGCCGAACGCCGATGTCGGGCTGCAGGTTTATGCCGCCTCGCTGCTCGCCATCGACGTCGATACGGAGGGCGAACGCGACTATTTGCGGCGTCTGGCGGGCGGCCTTGGCCTCGATCCGGCCGCCGTGTCCTATGTGAACCGGACTTTGGGCGTCGCAGCGTAGCCAGCTGGTGGGGGAAGCCGCGGCGCTTCCCCCAGATTCGCACGGGAACTACTTGCCGGACGCGATGGGCGCGGTTGATGCCTCACGCGATCCGCGCACCCAGAAATAAACACCAAGCAGGATCATCGGCAGCGAATACACCATGCCTTCCGAGAAATAGGCCGTGGTGAAGAACTGGGCGGTGTCCCACTCCTTGAAGTATTCCGCGAAGATGCGGAATACGCCGTAGGCAGCGAGAAACGCGCCCGTCACCATGCCGGGGCGTTGCAGCAGGCCGCGCCTGTGCGTAAGCACCCGCAGCAGGGCGAACATGACGATGCCTTCGAGGAACGCTTCGTAAAGCTGGGTGGGATGGCGCGGCCCCGGCGCATCGCCCGGCGACATGACATGGGCGGGGAAATCCACGGCCCAGGGCACATCGGTGAGCCGCCCGTAAATCTCGCCATTGATGAAATTGGCGATGCGCCCGAAGAAGAGGCCGAAGGGCACGGCGGCGGCGCTCAGGTCCATCAGGCTGAGCACGGGCACCTTGTTCGCCCGCGCAAACAGATAGATGGCAAGTCCCACCCCAAGCAGGCCGCCATGAAACGCCATGCCGCCCTCCTGCACGGCGAACACGCGCCAGGGTTCGGCGATGAACATGCTCGGTTCATAGAGCAGCACGAAGCCGAGACGCCCGCCGACCACCGTTCCAAGCGTGGCCCAGAGCAGGAAGTCGTCCGCCTTGGCGGGGGCCATGGGCGCAAGGCCGCCCCGCCACAGGCCCGGCTGGTTCAAGAGGCGTTTCATGTAGAGCCAGCCGAGCAGGAGCCCGGCGAGATAGGCAAGCCCGTACCAGCGGATGGCGACCGGCCCGATCTCGACCGCGACCGGATTGATGTTGGGAAATGGAATGGCCATGAGGTCCATGGTTCGTTCTCGCTTCAGCCTGGTGCGGCTGTGAGGGTTAGCAGCTGCGGCATGGTCCGCCAAGGCTTGATCGGGCAGCCAGGCGGGCGCATAGTGGCCGCATCCGAAGCACTAGTCCGAAAGCATCACAAATCCATGACACAGACCACGAACCGTTTTCTTGACGAGCTTGCCAAGCTGATGACGGATGCGGCCGGCGCCGCGCAAGGGTTGAAGCGCGACATCGACGGCATCGTGCGCAGCCAGGCGGAGCGGTTCATGCGCGACATGGACGTCGTCCAGCGCGAGGAGTTCGAGGCCGTGAAGGCCATGGCCGAGCGCGCGCGGGAGGAGAACGAACGTCTCGAGGCCCGCATTGCTGCGCTCGAGGAACAGCTCAAGACGCGCAGCGCCTGAGGCCGGGCCGGGCCGCCGCCGCAAGCTTTCGAGTTTTCCACGGGGAGATCGCAGAGCACGGCTTGCGCCTCCGCTAAGGCACTGTTACGCAGCTATTCATATGATTTGCAACGCGACTTTGCCGTCTTGCGCATTGCATGCCGTTGCTGGGCGAAATCTTTGAAGGGCTGGATCATGGCCACTATCGAAACGGCGTTCACCCGTGTCACGAACCCTGTCGATCTGTTCGAACATGTCGCGTCGGAAAACGATTGGGCCTACGACCGCAGTCACGAGGATGAAATCAGCATCTCCGTGCCGGGCGAGTGGACGGATTATCATCTCTCCGTGAACTGGCGCCACGATGTCGAAGCCCTGCATCTTGCCTGCGCATTCGACCTCAAGGTCGGGCAGGCCCGCCTCGGCGAGATGTTTCGCCTGCTGGCCCGGATCAACGAACAGATGTGGCTCGGACATTTCGATTTCTGGTCGGCCGAGGGACTGCTGCTCTACCGGCAGAGCCTGCTGCTCAATTCCGCCGAGCCGACGCTGCAACAGTGCGAGGCGCTGATCGCCGCAGCGCTTGAATCCTGCGAGCGCTATTACCAGGCGTTCCAGTTCGTCGTCTGGGCGGGCAAGCGCGCCGAGGATGCGCTGGCCAGCGCCATGTTCGAAACCGAGGGGCAGGCTTAGCCGCGCGCCATGAACAGCCGCGAAACAATTCTGCTGTGCGGTGCGGGCCGGATGGGGCAGGCCCTGCTCAAGGGCTGGCTCGCGGGCGGCGTGGCCCCCGCGTCCATCATTATCCTGGAGCCTGCGGCAGAGCCGGAACTGCTCGCCCTCGCGCATGAAACCGGCGTCGCTCTTAATCCTGCGGCAATCAGCGATCGGCCCTCCACCATCGTGCTGGCGGTGAAACCGCAGGTCATGGACGAAGCCGTGCCGCAGATCGCACCCCATTGCGGGCCGGACACCGTCATCATTTCCGTTGCCGCCGGGCGCACCATGGCGAGCATCGCCTGTCACCTTCCGCCCGAAACCGCCATCGTGCGGGCCATGCCGAACACGCCCGCCGCCATCGGCCGCGGCATCGCGGCCCTCGTGGCGAACCCTTATGCGACGCCGGGCCACCGCGCCCTGTGCGAGCGCTTGCTGCGCGCTGCGGGCGATGTCGTTTGGCTCGACGCCGAAGAGCAGATGGACGCGGTCACCGCGGTTTCCGGCTCCGGCCCCGCCTATGTTTTCCTTCTCGCCGAATGTCTCGCCGCTGCCGCCCGCAACGCCGGCCTGCCCGCGGAAACGGCGGAACGGCTTGCCCGCGCCACCGTTTCCGGCGCAGGGGAACTGCTGCACCGGTCGGGACAAGATGCCGCCAAGCTCAGGCAGGATGTAACGTCGCCCGGTGGAACCACCGCTGCCGCGCTTGCGGTGCTCATGCGCGAGCCGGGCCTTGCCGGGCTGCTCGACGAGGCCGTGGCGGCGGCGGTCAGGCGCTCGCGAGAGCTGTCGCGTTGAACCGGCGCGGCGGTGTCAGCGCGCGCCTGCAGCTTGCCTTACGGTGATGGTGTCCATGGCGCCTTCAGCCGCAGCCAGGCGCCGGGCCAGAACAAGCAGCGACTTGCGCGACTTGGCGAAGCCGCTTTTCAGCCAAGCGTCCTCCAGCCGGCGCAGCAGGCGGCCGACCGCCGGCCCTTTGCGCACGCCCAGCGCGATGAGATCGGCGCCGCTCAAGGGAAATTCAGGCGCGCTCCACCGCTGCGGTAGCGCATAGGCGCGGGCAAAAGCCCTGTCCTCAGGAGCAGCCCTGCTGCGCACCCAGGCGAGCATGACGGCGTCCTGATAGGGGGCGGCCCCGAGCCGGTGCAGCAGGTGCTTGCACCCCATCGCATTGGTGGGATCGAGGCGGGGCGGCTCGGCCGAAGCCTTGAGGCGCGCGCTTTCGGCATTGCTCAGCCGCAGGCGCCGGCTCAACCGCTCGGCATCCTCCCGCACGAACAGGCAGAGCGCGGCAAGCCGGCGGATGGGGTCTGCGGGCAAGCGCCGCGCTGCCTCGATGGCGACGATCCTGCCGAAATCGGCAAGCCGGGGCACGCCGCCGGTGATCTGGATGAGCACCCCGGTTTCGGCCATGAGGGTAACAACGTCAATCGCGCCATTTGCGGCCAGCGTGCGCAGCAACTCCACGCGGATGCGTTCGGCCGAGAGACGCGCCAGCCCTGCACGTCCGCGAATGCAGGCCAAAAGCCCCGCTTCGTCGATTGCGCCGCGGCCATATTCGGCATGGAAACGGAAGAAGCGCATGATGCGCAGGTAATCCTCCGCGATGCGGCTGGAAGCATCGCCTATAAAGCGCACCCGGCGGGCGCGGATGTCCGCCATGCCGCCGAGGGGATCGTGCACCGTTCCGTCGGCGCTTGCATAAAGCGCGTTGATGGTGAAATCCCGCCGGCTGGCATCCTCGCTCCAGTCGGTGGTGAAGCATACCTCGGCATGGCGGCCGTCGGTTTTCACGTCCCGCCGCAGGGTCGTCACCTCGAACGGCCGGCCATGCGAGACGATGGTGACGGTGCCATGCTCGATCCCGGTCGGCACCGCCTTCAGGCCGGCTTCACGAGCAAGCCGCATGACGGTTTCCGGCTCATGGGTAGTGGCGAAATCCACGTCCTTGACCGGCAGCCGCATCAGGGTGGAGCGGATCGAACCGCCGACAATGCGGGCCTCGCCGCCATTCCGGTTCAGCGCGGCGAAGATGTCCTGCACGGCCGGCTGCTCGAACCAGTCCCGCCCAGCGAGGGACGGGGCCGGCGCGGCGCGCCCGAGCCCGGAGCCGCCCGTGTGCGATGATTTCGCTGCGTTCCTCGTCATTCGACGCGCCGTTGCTGCACCATCCTGGCCGGGGCGGCAGCGGGATCAACGCTGCTCCGTGCGCCCCGGCACGATCCTGCCGTCCTCGATCCTGGGCGGAATGTAGACCTCGCCGGGCTTGCCGCCTTCCGTTTCTATGAAATAGGCAATCGATGCGAGCATCAAGATCAGACCGACGGCAAACAGCCAGAAAACGGGGGCGCCGCTTACCTCCGCATCCGGGTCCTGTTTCCTGATGAAATACACATAAGCAAAATAGATAAGGCTCGGCAGCAGAAGAAAGAACAGATTGATCAGAATGATTCTGAGCATCAGCGATAGAACCTTTCGTAGATGTCTCGCAGAATGCGGGCGGTTGCCCCCCAGATGAAGCGGTCGCCATAAGGGATGGCGTAATATTCCCGTTCGGCCCCGCGCCAAACGGCCCTGTGCCTCTGGTGATGATCCTCCGTCATCAGAAAATCAAGCGGAACCTCGAAAATCTCGCACACCTCGCGCTCGTTCGGTGTGAGGCGGCAGGATATGCGAACCACCGAAAGCACCGGTACAACGTGAAAGCCCGTGCCCGTCTCGAAGGCATCAAGAAGCCCCACGGGCTCCACATGATCCGGGCTCAGACCGATCTCTTCATGGGCCTCGCGCAATGCCGCAGCCACGGGCGAGGCATCGCCCGGCTCGATCTTGCCGCCCGGAAATGCGATCTGCCCGGCGTGGTTGGGCAGATGTTCGGCGCGTCGCGTCAGCAGCACCGTGGCGGACGCCCCCCGGTCCACGACGGGGACGAGCACCGCCGCACGTCGCAGCCGGAGGGCCTGATCGGTGGTCACGCAACGGTCAATTGCGCGTGAGGACTGCCGCGGTGCAGCCCCTGCAAGCGGCAAGGCATTGGCGATGGCCTTGGTGCGAAACTCTTGCGCCGAATAGATTTTCATTGCCGAACCGATGTTGCTCCCGCCTCTGCACACATATGACCGCGACAGGCCCGCGCGCCGGTGATCAAACCGTAATTTGACCATTGGCCATTTCTACAAGTAATGTAGTAGCTTGAGGAATGGATGCGTTGCGCATTATGGCCGCATCGATAGGGAACACCACCAGCCCATGCTGAATGTCAGTCTCACCGAAGGCGATGTCGTCGAGCGTGTCGAAACGGCTGCACAGAAGATCGGCCGCATCCGCAGCGGCGTCTCCTCCGTCATCTTCGGCCAGGAAGAGGTGATCGAGTTATCGCTCGTCACGCTGCTTGCAGGCGGACATGCGTTGCTCATCGGCGTGCCGGGCCTTGCCAAGACGAGCCTCGTGGATGCGCTCGCCAAGCTGCTCGGCCTTGATGCGAAGCGCATCCAGTTCACGCCCGACCTGATGCCCTCCGACATCGTCGGCTCGGAGGTTTTGGAGGAAAGCGCCACGGGCAGCCGCAGCTTCCGCTTCATCAAAGGGCCGGTCTTCACCCAGCTTCTCCTTGCCGACGAGATCAACCGCGCAAGCCCGAAGACGCAATCGGCGCTGCTGCAGGCCATGCAGGAGCATCACGTCACGGTTGCCGGCCAGCATTACGACGTGCCCTCGCCGTTTCACGTGCTCGCCACGCAGAACCCGCTCGAACAGGAGGGGACCTATCCCCTGCCCGAAGCGCAGCTCGACCGCTTCCTGATGCAGATCGACGTGAGCTATCCCGACGCGGTGGCGGAGCGGCGTATGCTCATCGCCACCACCGGCACCGAGCAGGTGACGCTGCAGCCGGTGTTCTCGGCGGCGGAGCTGATGGCGGCGCAGCGGCTCGTCCGGCAAATTCCGGCCGGCGACAGCGTGGCGAACGCCATTCTGCAGCTCGTGCGTTCGGCCCGACCGGGCACGCCCGAGGCATCCGCCCGCGTCAACGAGCTGATCGCCTGGGGGCCGGGCCCGCGCGCCAGCCAGGCGCTGATGATGGCGGCGCGCGCCCGCGCGCTGATCGACGGACGCTTCGCCCCCTCCGTGGACGACGTGATCCATCTGGCGGAACCGGTGCTGAAGCACCGTATGGCGCTGTCCTTCGCCGCGCGGGCCGAGGGCGCCTCGATCAGCGATGTCATCAAGGACCTCACAACGGTGCTGGGCTGAGACATTGACACACCCTCTGGGCAGCATTCTTTCGCAGGAAAATAGCGTTGCAGCACAAACCGCGGCCTTCGACCTTGCCGCGCGCATGCCGGGGCTGAGCGTCGAGGCGAAGCGCGTCGCACAGACCGTCGCCTACGGCATTCACGGACGCCGCCGCGCCGGCCCGGGCGAGACATTCTGGCAGTTCCGGCACTACGGGGCGGGCGACAGCGCGCCGATGATCGACTGGCGGCGCTCGGCCAGTTCGAGCCACCTCTATGTGCGCGAGCGGGAGTGGGAGGCGGCGCACACCTTCTGGCTGTGGGTGGACCTTTCGCCTTCCATGCTGTTCGGCTCGCACCTGTCGCCCTGTCTGAAGGTGGAGCGCGCGCTGGTGCTGGCGCTCGCCACGGCGGAGCTGCTGGTCAGCGCCGGCGAGCGGGTCGGTGTGCCCGGCCTTATGGCGCCAACCGCACAGCGCACCGCCATGCAGACGATGGCCGTCGCGCTTGCCGGTGCCGGCCTGGCGAAAGGCGAGCAGCACAGCGTACCGCCGCGGCTGCCCTTCCGCCGCTTCTCCGCCCTGATCCTCTTCAGCGACTTCCTGGAGCCGCTCGACACGCTGCGCGGGGTCATCGATTACTACACCGGCCTCGGCATGCGCGGACACCTGCTGCAAATCCTCGATCCGGCGGAGGAAACGCTGCCCTACAGCGGGCGCATCGAGTTCAGCGCCATGGAAGGCGGTGCCAGGGTGCTCACCGAACGGGCCGAGGCCGTTCGCCAGAAGTTCCAGCAACGCATGTCCGCGCATCGCGACAATCTCCGGCAGATGATCCAGCGGCGTGAGTGGAGCTTCGGTCTGCACCACACCGACCGGCCTGCCGGGGATGCGCTTCTCGCCCTTCACTCCGGCCTGGCCGGCTTTTCCGCGCCGCGTGGGGAGAAGCAGCATCGCGACGGCCTCGGCGCCCGCGCCCTCGACGGAGAAAGCTGATGCTCGGCGGTCTCATAGGCTTCACCGCTCCCATGCTGTTGGTCGGGCTCGCCGCGTTGCCGGTGATCTGGTGGCTGCTGCGCCTGACGCCGCCGGCGCCTGCGCGCATCGCGTTTCCGCCCGCGCGCATGCTCGAGGGGTTGCGGCCGCCGGAGCGCACGCCGGAGCGCTCGCCCTGGTGGCTGACTGCGCTGCGCATGCTTGCGGCCACTCTCATCATCCTGGCCCTCGCCGGTCCTCTCTACAATCCGAACCTCGTCGGCCTGCCCTCCGGACGCCCGGTTCTTCTCGTCATCGACAATGGCTGGGCCGCGGCGAGCCGCTGGAGCGAGCGCCAGAAACTCATCGCCGAAATCATCCAGCGCGCCGAAAGCGACCGCCAGCCCATCTATCTTGTCCCAACCGCCGGCTTCAGCCCGTCTTGGCGTCTTGAACCGCTGACCCCGGAAAAGGCGCGCAGCCTGGCGCAGACCCTCGCCCCCATACCCGCCTGGAGCGAACATGACAGGCTGGCTGCCGCCCTGCGTCAGGGGCTCGCGCAGGCCGGCAACCTCAACGTGATCTGGCTCAGCGACGGCATCGCCACGCCCGGCCGCGAGGCGCTGGGAGAGGTTCTGCGCACCCTGGCCTCGGGCGGAGACCTTCGCATTGCCGAAGACGCCAGCGACCGCGCCGCGCTTGCCCTTGCCGTCGATGTAAGCGCCGACAAGAAGCTGACAGCACGCATCGCCAATCCCGCCGGCGCCGCACGCCAGGGCCAGGTCCATGCAATCAATGCCCGGGGCGAGCGTCTCGGCGAGGTTCCCTTCGCCTTCTCGGCCGGCCAGACGGAGACGACGGCAAGCTTCAATCTGCCGCTCGAGCTGCAAAATCAGGTGGCACGGATCGAGATCGCGCGGGAAGCCTCGGCCGGCGCCGTCTATCTGCTCGACGCCCGCGCGCTGCGCCATCGCGTCGGCCTCATCTCCAGCGATGCGGCAACGGGGGGCCAGCCGCTCCTGTCGCCCACCCATTACATCGAAAAGGCATTGACGCCTTTCGCCGACGTCCTCTTCGCGCCAACCGGCAATCTCGATGAAGCAACGGAATTTCTTCTAACACGCAAGCCCACCGTCATGGTTATGGCGGACATCGGCCGCATCGTCGGGCCGGTGGAACAGCGGCTGCGCCAGTGGGTCGAGTCCGGCGGCCTTCTGATCAGATTCGCCGGGGAACGCATGGAACAGGGCGGCGACACGCTTCTCCCCGTCCGGCTGCGCGAGGGTGGGCGGACTCTTGGCGGCGCCTTGTCGTGGAGCACGCCGCAAAAGCTCGGGCCGTTCGAGACGGGCAGCATCTTCCACGGCCTGGCGATCCCGGACGATGTGACGGTAAGCCGCCAGATCCTGGCCGATCCCGCCGCGATCGGCCCCCAGTCGCAGATCTGGGCGAGGCTGACCGACGGAACGCCGCTGGTAACGGCCGCCCCGCTCGGCAAGGGGCGCCTCGTGCTGTTCCACATTCCGGGCACACCCGATTGGTCAAATCTGCCTATCTCAGGAGTTTTCGTGGAGATGTTCCGCGTCATGCTGGAGAAATCCGCCGCTCTGGGGATAGGCGGCGGGGAAGCCGCAGCCGAAACCGCGCGTGACATGCAGGTCCGCGACACGGCATCGTCATTTCTTGCGCCGCATCTGACCTTGAACGGTTTCGGCAAGCTCGGCACGCCGCCGCCGCATATCCGGCCGCTGCCGCTCGACGGTTTCGAGGGCATCACGCCCTCCGCCGAAACGCCGCCCGGCTATTATGGCGAAGCGGGCGAGGTGCGCTCGCTCAACATCCTGAAACCGGGTGTGAAGATCGAGGCGGCTCCGCGCGCAGGCAGCGCTTCGCTCGATTACCGGCAGGACGCCTCCCTCGCCCTGGCGCCGTTCCTTTATCTTGCAGCGCTGGTCGTGTTCATGATCGACGCGCTCGTAACCGCGCTCATGCTCTCGGGAGGACGGATGCGCCGTGGTCTTGCATCGACGGCAAGCCTCGCAGCGCTTGCAGGCGGCACGGCCCTGCTCGTGCTCCTGAGTCAAGCTGCGCCCGCGCACGCCCAGACATCCGAAGCCGAAGCGAACCCGCCTCTTGCGACGATGCAGGGCGCGCTGCACACGCGCCTGGCCTATGTCATCACGGGCGACGAGCGGCTCGACAGCATCAGCAAGGCCGGATTGGCGGGCCTCTCACGCGTGCTGGCGGCGCGCACCGCCATCGAGCCGGCCGAGCCGATGGGCGTGGATGTCGTGCGCGACGAACTCTCCGTCTTCCCGCTGCTCTACTGGCCGGTGCCCGACGCGCCGACCGCCCTGAGCGATGCGGTGATCGCCAAGATCGACGCCTTCATGAAATCGGGAGGCATGATCGTGTTCGATACGCGCGATTATTTGACGCCGCTCAAGGGTTTGCGCGACGGCTCGCTCGATTTCGGCGCAACGCCGCTCGGCACGCTTCTCGCCAAGCTCGACGTTCCCCGCCTTGAGCCGGTCAGCGGCGAGCACGTGGTGACGAAATCCTTCTATATCCTGCGCGGCTTTCCGGGGCGATGGGACGGCGGCGAATTGTGGGTGGAGGCGCAGACCAACATCAGCGATGTGCAGACCCGTCGCGCTCTGAAAAGCGACGGGGTCAGCTCCATCCTCGTCACCTCGAACGACATGGCGGCGGCCTGGGCGCTCGATGAAAACAACCGGCCGCTGTTTCCGGTGGTGCCGGGCGGCGAGGAGCAGCGCGAGATCGCCTTCCGCGCCGGGGTCAACATCGTGATGTACGCCCTCACCGGCAATTACAAGGCCGATCAGGTGCACGTGCCCGCGCTGCTGGAACGGCTCGGCCACTGAGGACCCAAAGCGATGACCTGGAGCATCGAATTCATTCCGATTCTGCCCCCGGCCGTGATGGCGGCAGCAACCATTGCCGTGCTCATCGTCGCCGCCCTGCTCCTGTGGCGCAACCAGCGCGGGGCGATGCTGCGCGTCCTCGCACTCGGCTTCATTCTGCTCGCGCTTGCCAACCCCAACCTGCTGCGGCAGGACCGCCAGAAACTCTCCAACATCGTCGCGGTTGTTGCCGACGTCAGCACCAGCCAGACGCTCGGCAACCGCAAGCAGCGGCTCGAACATTTGCGACGAGAGCTAGGCGAACGGCTGGCCGCCCTCCCCGATGTCGAGGTGCGGCTGCTCGAGACCCGCAAGGCGGAAGCCGCCAACCGGGAGGAAACCGCCGTGTTCGGGGCGCTTGCCGCCGGTCTCTCCGACATACCGCCCGACCGGCTCGCCGGCGTCATTCTCTTAACCGACGGGCAAATACACGACGCGCCGGACAAGCCCGAGAGCCTGGGCATCGACGCGCCTGTCCACACCCTCATCACCGGGTCGCCGGGCGAACGCGACAACCGTGTGGAGGTCGTCTCCGCGCCCCGCTTCGGCCTCGTCAACACCGACCAATTCGCCGAGGTGAGGGTCGAGCGCCACGGCACCCCGGCCGATCCGAACGCGCCCGCGCGGCTCAGGATCCACAGGCAGAACGAACCGGTGGAGGAAATCACCGCCACATTCGGCGAAACGGTGCGCATCCGCTTCCCCTTCCGCCATGCCGGTCAGACCATCATGGAGGTGGAACTGGAGCCGGAACCGGGCGAACTGACGCTCGTCAACAACCGGGCCGTGATCCAGGCGGAGGGCGTGCGCGAAAACCTGCGCGTGCTGCTCGTCTCCGGCGAGCCCCATGCGGGCGAGCGCACCTGGCGTAACCTGCTGCGCTCGGATGCCTCCGTCGATCTCGTGCATTTCACCATTCTGCGCCCGCCGGAGAAGCAGGATGGCACGCCCATCAACCAGCTCTCGCTGATCGCCTTTCCGACGCGCGAGCTGTTCTCCGAGAAGTTGCACGAATTCGACCTCATCATCTTTGACCGCTACCAGCGCCGCGGCGTGCTGCCGCTCATCTATCTCGATAACGTTGCGCGCTTCGTGGAGGCCGGCGGGGCCGTGCTGGTGGCGGCGGGGGCGGACTATGCCTCGCCCTACAGCCTGTCGCGAACCCCGCTCGCCGATGTGCTGCCGGCCCGGCCCACCGGCCAGGTCATCGAGAAGCCGTTCCGCCCGCGATTGACCGAGGCGGGTCTCAAGCATCCGGTAACGAGCGGGCTGCCCGGAGCGGGCGGGCCGGGCAAGCCTCCCAGCTGGGGCCGCTGGTTCCGCAACATCGAGGCAACCGCAATCAACGGCGATGTGGTCATGACCGGCGCCGACGGCGCGCCGCTTCTGGTGCTCTCCCGCCAGGGCGAAGGGCGGGTGGCCGTGCTGCTGTCCGATCATGCCTGGCTGTGGGCGCGCGGCTATGACGGCGGCGGCCCGCATGTCGATCTGCTGCGCCGGCTCTCCCACTGGCTGATGAAGGAGCCGGATCTGGAAGAGGAGTGGCTGCGCGCCTCCAGCAACGGCAACCAGCTCATCATCGAGCGGCGCAGCATGCAGGATGCCGTCGGCGATGCCGAGATCACCATGCCGAGCGGCGAGAAACGCACCATAGCCTTGCAAAAGGCGGAGGGCGGCCTGTGGCGCGCGGTCGTCGATACGCAGGAAAGCGGCGTCCACCGCGTTGCCATGGAGGGGCTTTCGGCCATCGCGCTTGTCGGGCAGATCAATTCCAAGGAGTTTGCCCAGGTCGTAGCCACGGATGAGCACGTCAAAGGCGTTGCAAGCGCTACCCGCGGCGGCATCTTCTGGATGGGCGCAGGCGCGAACGAACGCGACCTCCCCCGCGTGGTGATGACGCAAGGCTCCTCGCGCTTCCACGGCGAGACCTGGATGGGCCTGCGCGACCGCGACCCACATCTGGTGCTGGGCGTGGAATATCAGCCGCTTTATGCCGGATTTGCCGCGCTCGCCCTGCTGCTCGGCATGATGGCGCTCACCTGGTATCGAGAGGGGCGTTGATCTTAGCTTGGCAGGGGCCGTGAGCCCTGGACGAGCCCGCGATACTCCTCAAGCGCACCAGCCTCAAGCGATATCCCCAGCAACCGGCTCGGATCGACAGGCCCGGGCAGCCAGATCCGGCCCTGCGGCAGACGCTCGAAC
>Ga0129299_1000550_pt1 | contig 23911 bp, 15 predicted proteins | sample ConPoolayeCmetaG_FD_94477 | JGI IMG/M metagenome (GOLD analysis project Ga0129299, IMG submission 94477) | Hot spring microbial mat communities from California, USA to study Microbial Dark Matter (Phase II) - Cone Pool mat layer C metaG ...
AATGGTGGACATGGGGCGCCTCCTCTCTCGGAAGGGATTATAGCGCCGCCTGACCCGAGATCCCCCAACGTGAGGCCGCCACGGCCCAAGCGGGTCCGCCCCGGCTGAAGCGGGTCCGGCCCTCTGGGCGCCTCGCGGCACCTCGATCGGGTACTCGTAACGCGAAGCCGGCGCCGCCGCGGTCAAAGAACCGCTACGGCGCCGGCCGGCGAGGTCTGTTTCACGGCTTGGAGGATCAAGACCATCTGCTGCGTCGGCGAAGCAGCATGGGCAGCGTTCCCAGGAGCAGGATCCAAACGGCCGGTTCGGGCGTGACCAGTCGCAGTTCCACGCCGTCGTTATAAAAATGGCAGTCGGGATCCAGGCCCAGGCCGATACGGCCGTCGGCGAGGTAGCTGTTCAGGGCGACGATCTGCCCAGCGGCGAACTCATACACCAGGTTCTGCGGGGTCGTTGGCAGGTTGACGTACGTCACCAGGTGGATGTGCGGATAACCGTAGGTCGCGAAGAAATCGCCTCCGCCTTGGTTGTCCGTGGACTGCCGCACGCCCAGCTCGCACCAATCCAGCAAGCGGATGTAGAGAACATTGGGGTTGCTGTCCCAATTGCGGATATTACGAATAGTCAACGTTGCAGAAACGACTTCCTCTTGGCCGGGCAACTCCACGTCGAAGCCCCAACGGTACGCCTTGTGGTGATCCAGATCGTATAGATCCGCCGGCGTCGGACTGAACAGGAGCACGGTGTCCGCATTGGAGACCGCCCCCAAAACCCCTACCACCAGACCCCCTAAAACCAGACTTGACTTTCGCATTGACTCCCCCCGGTGCCTCTGCCGGCGATTCGCCCGACGTTGAGCACTTGGCGGGCCGTGAAAAAGATCGCCTGGTCTGCTGACTGGGCGTCCATGAATCCGGGTTGTTTCGTAAACGGAGGACCAGTTTTATTGGCCGGGAGCTCCATTTGAGAAAGGAGACAAACTGGACGAGAGGTGCCGCCGCAGGGCCTCACAGCAACGAAGCTGCTTGGCGAATGCATTCGATCCCCCTCGGACCAAACTCAGTGTTGCGGAAACTGAACATCTTCTGGTCCGATGCAGGCTCACAGGGGCGTGCTGAAATCGGAAAAAGGAATCGTCAAGACCGTTAACATGTTCTTGACGGACACGAACAATCCTATATGATGGGCAGTAGTCAGGGTGGGTTTTTACCCCCTGTGGTGTGATAGATGTAAATGGTTTTTCGGCGAGGGCGGAAGGCCCTGCATTGATCAGCGGAGGCTGACCGATCCTTCGTCTCAGAAAGGAGTTCGGATTCCTTCGCGAGGCTGGCGGAGGATCTGGGGGTAAGGACAGAGATCCGGTTGCATGCGTCGGCCGCTATGTTCCTGACGAACAGGCCGCATTGGAGAGAACGCCGATGCCGCAGGATATATGGTGTAGCGGCCTGAGTTGATGAGGCAAAAGTGTTTTCGGCTATTAGGTTACGTGCGATAGTGGCGTGGTTTGCCCACCAGTGCCGATTTCTTGGCTTCCACCGAATGGTCTCCTTTTTTCGGTTGCACAACCAGAAGCCGATGACCGGAGCTGGGTTACTGCGAATCACCTGACCAGCCTCGAAGTCTCGTCGCGTTTCTCGCCTCATCCAGACGGCAAGCAAGATCCGGCCGATATCCCGCATCCGCAGAAAGCGCCCCGATATTCCTCAGCCTTCCCCCCGATAAAATCTACAAACATAGTTTTATTCTCGATATTCGCTTGAGAAGCGATGAGTCGAGATAGCTGGTGTAGGACGAACACGTCGATCGGTTCGCGACACCAAGGCGCTCTACGGTATGTCGTACTCCAGAAAACTGAAAGGTTGTCCACATGGGATCTGTGATGATGGCACAGGTCTCGACCGGCTGGGTCTTCGTCTGGGTATTTCTGGCCCTGGTGGCGGGCGCTGCCGCCGCCCTGGCCTTTCGGTCCTTCCAGGATCGGGCCCGACGAACCTCAGCCGAGCAGGAAGCGGAGCGGCTGCTCGCCGAAGCCAAGAACAAGGCCCGGGAAATCCTCCGCGCCAGCGAAGTCGAGGCCAAGGAAACACGTCTCAAACAGCAGCAGGAGCTTGAACAGCAGCATCTCGCCGCCAAGAACGAGATCCGCGAGGCGGAAAAGCGGCTGGAGAAAAGAGAGGACCAGCTCGATCGGCAATTTGACATGATCCGCACCAAGGAGCGGAACCTGGAGAAGGCCGAAGCGGAACTGCAAGCCAAACAGGGAGAAATCGACAAGAAGAACGAGGAAATCGGCGAGCTACTCGTCAAGCAGCGCAACGAACTGCTCAAAGTCGCCCGGCTGACGGTCGATGAGGCCAAGAAACAGCTCTTCGCCCGCCTCGAGCAGGAACTGGAGCGGGAGTGTGCGGAGCTTCTGGCCAAGCGGCTGACGGAAGCACAGGAAGAAGCGGAAAGCCGCTCCCGAGAAATCATCATCACCGCCATCCAGCGGTATGCGGCCCCCCACACCGCTGAAGCCACCATCAGCACCATCGACATTCTGTCCGACGAGATGAAGGGCCGCGTGATCGGCCGCGAAGGCCGCAACATCCGCGCCTTCGAGAAGGCTACCGGCGTCGACATCATTGTGGACGACACCCCCGGCGTGATCGAGATCAGTTGCTTCGATCCGGTGCGCAAGGAGATCGCCACGCAGGCCATGAACCGGCTGCTCCGCGACGGCCGGATCCATCCCACGCGGATCGAGGACGTGGTGGAGGAGATTCGCGCCAACGTCGAGAAGCAGATCGTCGAATACGGCAAGAAGGCTTCCCTTGAAGCCAACGTCCAGGGCCTGAACAAGAAGCTCGTCAATCTGCTGGGGCGATTGCAGTTCCGCACCAGCTACGGGCAGAACGTCCTCCGCCACTCCATCGAGGTTGCCTACCTCTGCCAGGTCATGGCCGACGAGTTGGGACTCAACGGGATGCTCGCCCGACGCTGCGGCCTGCTCCACGACATCGGCAAGGCCGTGGACCGCGAAGTCGAGGGCGGACATCCCGCGATCGGCGAGGAAATCTGCCGCAAGCTCGGCGAGCGGCCGGAAGTGCTGAACGCCATCGCCGGCCACCACGGCGACATCCCCGCCACCAGCCCCTACACCCCGCTGGTCGCGGCGGCCGACGCCATCAGCGCCTCGCGGCCGGGTAGCCGCCGTGAGTCGCTCGAGCGCTACATCAAGCGGCTCGACCAGCTTGAAGGCATCGCCACCGGATTCCAGGGCGTCCGCCAGGCCTACGCCATCCAGGCCGGCAGAGAGGTGCGGGTGATCGTGGACGCCGACCAGGTCGACGACGCCAACGCCCTCCGCATCGCAAGGGAAATCGCCCTGAAGGTCGAAGCGGAAATGACCTACCCCGGCGAGGTCAAAGTGACGGTCCTGCGCGAGGTTCGCGCGGTGGAATACGCCCGCTAGAAAGGCGGGGCTCCGCTCATTCGCGGGCACGCAGGCGCTCGATCGCCCGGTCGAGGTCCTCGCGGATTTCGTGGTTGAGTTCGTAGGTCAGGGCCTTCTCCAGCAGGGGAATATCCGCCGGACCGCCGATCGCCCCGACCGCCCGCACCGCTTCCCTCCGCACGGCCGCGGATTCGTCGTGGACCAGCAGGTGATGCAGCCGTTCGGCGGCCTTGCCGGCCAGGACATGTTCGGGGCTGAGACAGGCCGCGACCGCCTGACAAGCCTTGGCCCGCACCGCGGGGGCGCGGTCCTCCAGCATGATGACCAGCAGCTCGGCGCTGGTGTCCGGATGGCCGCGAGCCGCTAATCCCGCCAGAGCCAAAGCCCGAACCGCATCGGCGTCGTCCCGGACGGCACGCTCGGCAAGTCGCCGGTCTTCCGCCTTCTCGCTGAAGCAGAGAGCGAACGCCGCCCGGCCGCGGCGCCCCGGTTCCGGCGAGGCGACCAGCCGACGAAGCAGGTCGCCCTGCTCGCGGGCCAGCTCGATCAACCCCCGGCAAGTGCGGTCCAGCAGATCATACTCGTGGTTGTCGCGAGCCGCCTCGAAGGTCAGCACGGTCCGCGTCAACAGCTCGCTGACTTGTTCCTCCGTCATCCGCTCGGCCCTTGCGGGGCGTGCGGAGACCCGGGCCTCCAGTTCCGCGACGGCCGGCAGCCAGATCGACTTCGGCCAACGGTTACGCCAAGCGCGACACAATTCCACGACCCGGCTCCTGGCCCCTTCCCGGTCTTTCTGAAGGGCCTCGGCGAAGGCGATCATCTGGTCCTTGATCACCTCCTGGCCGGCTTCGCTGATCAGCTCCCGCCGCTTCAGAGCCAGGTTGACGGTCAGCTTGAAGACCTCCGGCGCATTCGCCCGCATCCGCTGAAACTCCGCCGCGCCCTCCAGCTTCACCAGGGTCCGCTCCGGCCGCGACCAGGCGATGGTGGCCCGGGCCGACTTGAAGACGTACTCCCGATCCAGCGGTTCTTCGAAGGCGGCTTCCACTTCCAGGGCAACGCGGGCGATGACCTCCCCGTCCAGTTTGACGAAATCGAGGAAGGTGAAGGTCTGGCGTCCCGACAGTCCTCCGCCGCGAAGCTCCCGGGTCCAGCTCCGGCCGACCTCCACCCGCTCGCGGGGCCAGTGCGCCAGGTCGAGCAGCGCCCCGAGCACCGCCCGCTCCGCGGAGTCGGCCAACGGCACCTGCGCCGGCGAGTCCTGCGCCGTCCGGTACACACTCAGCAGACGGGTCGTGCCGCCGGGAAGGCCGAACTCGGCCGGCGGCGGCGGCGGCGAGATCTTTTTCTTGCCCCGTCGCAGGCTGACGACCTCGGCCGGGTAATCCACCATCATCTGGTACACCATGACGGACCCCGGTCGGTTTTCCTCGATGTTGCATTGCACCCAGCGGGTTTTCTGTCGATAGGTCAGCCGCTCCACATCGTCGCGGCGGCGGGACTCTCGCCGCACGGTCCTCGATAGCTCGTGCTCCGTCAGGTGGCCCGCCAGCAGATTGTTCCGAAAGCTCATGGCGCGGTCGCGATTCGAGGCGACCGGCGGATCGGCCTGAAGCCCGGACGCAACCGCGGCCACCACCAGCGGCAACGTGAGCAGGGCAGTCTTGCGCATGGGCGGTCCTCCGGGCGGCAGGCTCCGGGCGAGCTGCCGGAAACGAGCAGCCAATGATTATACCCCCCGGGACTGCCCGGTGACGCGATTCGCGGTATGGTGCTCAAGACGGCTGAGTAGTCGTCATCCGGCCTCGCCGACGCAGCCGGTCCTCGGCCATCCGTCGCCAGGCCGCGGCCGCTTCACGGAGCGCCGGTTCGACCTCGGCCGCTTGACGGAAAGACTCCGCCGCGCGGGAGTCCTCTCCGAGACTGAAAAGGCAGACGCCCATGTTGAACAAGCACCGCCCGTTCAGCCCTCGCAACCGGAACCGAGTCCGGTTGAGGCGATAGGCTTCTTCAAACTCAGCCAGAGCCCCGGCGTAGTCGCCCTGCTCGATCAGCACGCAGCCCAGCCGAAACCGGGTATTGGCGTGGTCTCCTTCGGCGGCGGCCCGACGGAGCAGGGCCTCGGCTTTCGGCAAGTCCCGCTTCTTCAAATACACATCACCGAGAGCACTGAGGGCCGTGGCCGACGGATTGCGCTCCACGACGTACGACCAAAAGGTCTCCGCATCCCGATAGACGCCCGATTGACGCCAGGTCAGCAGACCCAGACCGATCGCCACGACCGCCAGCGCCAGGGAGGCGGCCAGGCGTACCGATCGGCCTTTCCCCTCCGCTGCCTTCGCGGTCACCGCGGCCATGCCGGCGCACACCGCGATGCTGGGCAGGTAGAGGTAGTGATCGCCGACGAAGGACTTGCCGAGGTAGCCGAAATCCAACAGACCGCTGGTCGGGGCCAGGGTAACAAGAAAGCAGAGGACCGCGACCAGCGGTGCCCGCCCGATCCGCCTTCGCAACAGAAAGCCGACAACGACCACGGCGAGCACGCCCAGGGGAGGCAGATACGCCAACCCGTCTCGCGCATCGACCGGCCAGTGCGGATAGATCGGCACGAGTTGGGTCGGCAGCAGCAGCTTGCCGAGGTAGAACCAGACAGCCCGCCCGGCAATCTGCATTCGCTCCGGCAAGGAAAGGCCCGAAGCAAAGGTCACACCCTCCAGTAGCGAATGCTCGCCCCACAGGGCGAAGGCCGCGCCAAGGGCGGCCAGCACCAGCAGCGGCACGACCCACAGCACGTGCTTCACTGCGGCAGGCGGTCTTCGCCACCAGATCCACAGCAGCATGACCAGAGGCAGCGTGCAGACCACCGGCTTGCTGAGCAGCCCCAGCGCGAACAGGATCGCCGCCCCGGCATAGGCCCACCAGACGCCGGTCCGAACGAACCGCAGCCAGGACCACGCCGCCAGAAGGCCAAAGGCCGCCGAAAGCAGGTTCTTACGTTCCGCCAACCAGGCCACGGACTGGGCCTGCACCGGATGCAGGGCGAACAGCAACGCCGCCGGCCACGCGGCGGGCACGCCCAGTCGCCGCAGCACCACCCAGACCAGCAGAGCGTTGAGTGCGTGCAAGCCGAGGTTGACGACGTGATATCCCGTCGGGTGGCTGCCCCACACCCGATATTCCAGTCGGTGCAGCGAGAAGGTCACGGGATAAAAGGGAACGCCGGGAGGATAGGCCCGCGGGTTGGTCCAAATCTCCCGCCATCCGGTGGGACTGGTCAGCAGCGGGTTCTCCTCGATGTAATCGGTGTCATCGAACCGAACGTAACCGCCTTCCGCCGACGGCCAATAGGCCGCCGTGACCGCCGCGACAATCAACACCGCGCCCAACACCGCTTGCCCCCGGCTCAGGACCGGTAACGGGGGCCAGTTCCGGGTGACGGCTGGATTGGCAGGCCGCGGCCCGGCGGAGACCCTGGAAGGCGAGGGATGTCGTCGACGGTTCCTGGTCATATCGCCCTCATGATGGTTCCCGGCCCACGGCCAGAGCCGCCGGCACTCCTCAGCTTCCCATCGCTTCTTGCCGAAACGGTTTCCGGCGACACGCGGAATGTATCGTATGTTACGCAATACCGAGCGGCCCTGCCCGCGGGCGATTGCGACTCCTCCAGTTCGATGAGTTGAGCGCACAGGGCCGGAGTCGTCGCTCGCGGAACCAACGGCGGCGGGCCTGCGGTGGGCGAGGTGTGTGTGACACAGCGTCGGATCATCCTAGCCAGCCAATGCGACGCCGATCGGGCCTTCCTGGAGCATATCCTGGCTTCAGAGGGCTTCGCGGTAACCTGTGTCACGGACGCGGCCGGCACTCTGGCCGCCGCCCAGGGGCTGACCGGCGGGGCAGTCATCCTCGATACGCTGGGTTGGCAGGCGGGCGCTTTGAATACGCTGACGGCACTCAAACGGCAAGCGGACGCGCGGCAGGTTCCGGTGCTGATCTTCGGCCAGCCGCGAACCGTGGAGGAGGTCGCCACGGCCGCCCGAGCCGGAGCAGCCGCATGGCTCGACCGCCGCGGATTCACCTTGGCCGCCTTCCTGGCCAAGGTCAGGGCACTGACCGGCGGCGGCCAGGGTGCCGCGGCTGCGGCGCCGCCGACCGCCGCCGACGCCGCGGCTCCGTCGCCCATCAAGCCCAATGATCTCGAGCCGCTGACGGAGTCCCGCGTGCGGGATGTGCTCAGCGGTCTGACCGACTACTCCGCCTACGAATTCAGCATCGTCGATGCCATCACCACGACCTCTTCGAAAGGCGACGCCGACGCCCACATCGCCGAGATCGTGGCGCATGACCCCATTCTCACGCTGGCCACTTTGGCCTGGGCGGCCCAGCGTGGAGGGCCCGCCGCGCGGCGGACCGCTGATACGGGCGAAGCCCTGGCCATTCTCGGCAACCGTGAGTTTTATCGTCATATTGAGAGCCTGACGCCGCTCCGGTTCGACAACGCCAGCATCTGGGATCCCGGCGCCTTCTGGCTGCACAGCGTCGCCACGGCCCGCATCGCCGCCATGCTCTCGCGGGCTTTGGGACTGGGCCTGCCCGGCGAGGCGTTCAACGCCGGGATGCTGGCCGACATCGGCTGCTACCTCCTGGCCAGGCACTTCCCGCTCTACTTCGGTCGCCTGTTCAGCGCCGGCATCGAAACGGACACGATTTCGCCCAAGTGGGAGGAGGACCTGGTCGGCGCCGATCACGGCTGCGTCGGGGCCTGGACCCTCGCGGCCCTGGGGCTGCCCGAGACGCTCCAACATGCGGTGCGGCATCACCATTCCGGCGGAGCGGCGGCCTCGTTCAGCCACGCGGCGCATGTCCTCGCTCTCCTGACCCAGACCGCCGGCCAACTGGCGGACGCCCTGTTTCCCGGCGATCCGCCCCTCGCTGGCCTCAGCCCGCTGAGCCAGGGATTCTGCGTCGCGCTCGATCAGTCGAAAACCTCCTGGAACGGCCTCCTGACGCAGGCCAGGGCGCTGATGAACGACCTGCTCACCGAGATGTCCTTCCTCCTTCCTCAGGCTCCCCAGCGGTCCTACTACCACAAGAAGAAGCCGCTCGTGGAAGTCCTTTATCACGCCCCGAAACACTCCCCGAGGGACATCGTATACCTCTACCTGTTCACTCGGGCGGAGAAGCTGACGGTGATGCAGACCCTGACCAGCCGATTGCCCGCCCCGGGCACCCCCTTGGTCGTCAACCTGACTCACATGCGCGACGTCAGCGCCCAGATCGAGGTGCTGACCTCTCTGCTGGCGGCGGGCCTGCTGAATGAGCGGAAGACCGCGGTGCTACTGCCCGAGCCGCCGCGCAAGGCCCTGATCAGCCTCCTGCCCGATGTCGCTCGGCCGACGCCGGTTCCCGCCCACGCAGCTCGCTGGCTGAAGTGGTTGGCAAGACCGGCTTCCGCGGACGCAACCAGCGTCGAGCTGCTGGCCGCCGCCCAGTGAACACCGCTCGGCCGTCCTGCGGCGACATTCCCGGCACCAAAGCCCTCCTTATTGCGCCTTCGGACCACCGCTCTTCTCCCCCAGATCGGACCTGATCCGTTCCCGCCGAGCGCGGTTGGTTGCCGTGGGATTCGTATCGTACGGTTTGATCACGAGGGTCGATTCGTCCGGCGGCGGCGTCTGTCCCCGGGGAGACTGCAACGACTTCGGGGACGCGAAGCAGTCCGGCGGATCCCGGCCAGGACACCCAGGACGACCGCCCAGAGCGGAACGGGACGAGGAGGCAGGCAATGGAGGAAGCACACGTCGGAAACCCCACACGCCGTCGGTCGCTGAGACAGGCGATTCACCTGACCATCGGGTTCGCGATCTGCTCCGTCGTGACCGCCGGCATCCTGCTTCACGAAGCGCTGGTCGGCAAGCTGGCGTCCGCGTCGGATGACGCGACCCTGTCCGCCCTGGCCGGGGCCGCGGTCGCCGCGCTGCACCCGAGCGATCCGAATCTCGAAGAAGCCGCCGCCACACTCCGGCAGCGGTGCGGCCGCCTCTTGCGCGATCCGCCCGTTCTGGCCGTCGAAGTCCTGGACCGGGAGGGGCGGTCGCTGGCCAGCGCCGCCATCAGCGATTCGCTCTTGCCACTGCTGGGCAAGTCCCCCGGAGCCGAGGCGACCCCGGCCTGCTCCACGCTGGATTTGCCGCCGCTGTACGGTCGCTATCATTCCGTGCGGCAGGCGCGGCGCGTGGAAGCGGGCTTTCCCAAGGCGGAGAGCGGCGCGGCACCGGCCCGGCTCGTCCTCCTGGTCGCCTCCGGCCCGCTGTGGCCGCGCAACGTGCAGATGCGAGTGCTGTATTGGCTGCCCATGGCCGGAATCGGTCTCGGAGCGTATCTGCTCTGTGCTTCGCACCTGCGGCGACAGGTGATCCGCCCGATCATGCTGCTGGTCGACGCCGTCAGCGCCGCTTGCAGCGACAAGGCCGCCCTACCACGAGGAACGGACGAGGTCGACACCATCGCTCGTTTGGTCGGCCGGCTCCAGGAGGAAGTCGACTCCTGGCGAGAGCGGGCCGAGCGAACCGAACGCCGCCTCGATCTCCGCGTCGCCACGGAAACGCAGCGGATCGCCCGTGACCTCCGCAAGGTCCAGCAGGACGCCTGGCGCGACCCGCTCACCGGCATCAACAACCGCCGCATCCTGGACGAGAAATTTTCGGACATCTTCGAGGCCCAACGAAACGCCCGCCAGGATCTGGCGGCCGTCATGTTCGACGTGGACCACTTCAAGACCCTCAACGACACGCAGGGGCACAAGGCGGGCGATGCCGTGCTGGCCTTCGCCGGACAACTCTTTCGCCAATGTCTGCGGCCCGACGACATCGCCGTTCGCTACGGAGGAGATGAATTCCTGCTGATCCTGCCCGGTCTTTCCGCGGTGGCGGCCAAGGCCCTGGCCGATCGGTTGCTGGCGTTGTTCGCCCAACGGGTCCGCGTCATGGTGGATCTTCGCCCGTCGCCCACCATGAGCGCGGGCGTGGCCTCGCTGCTGAACAACCGTCCCGCCGGTCCGCAGGACCTGCTGGAGATGGCCGACCGCGCCCTGTACGCCTCCAAACAGGCCGGCAAGGCGACGGCCACCGTCCTGCCCGCCGGAGTCATCCCGGCCGACGCGTAGGATCCGGCGCGGACCACACGTCGACAACCCGCGAGCCGTCGATATAATGGGCAGCCTAACGCGGCGAGCCGGGAGAAGGCCGCGAACCCTCGCAACGGGCGGACTCCTCGAACGTCTCCGTTGAAGCTGATCCCCGTGGAACGATCGTGCGCAGATCACCATTCATCCTGATCATTCCGATACTGCTCCTCGGGTTCGTCGGCTGCACGCCGGTCATCCAGACCCTGGCCACCGCTCAGGAGGTCGGCGACCCGAAGTACGGCATCACCTACTACGTCGGCGGGGCCGGGCCGGTCGGTCACGTGGGTTCCTGGGACGTGCCCCGCGGCCTGGCGGATGCCGGGTATCGCGGTCTGGTCGAGGTCTTTCCCTGGCAGAGCATCACCCACGCCGGCGACCAGATGAACCTGGCCCGCAACCGCGAGAAAGCCGGCGAACTGGCCGAGAGGATACGTCGCTACCGCCGCAAGTACGCCTGGCAGGAGGTCAACATCATCGCCCTGTCCGCCGGCACCGGCGTCGCCACCTTCGCCATTGAGTACCTGCCCGAAACCGTCAAGGTGAACCGCGTGATCTACCTCGGGTGCAGCATGTCCAGCCGCTACGACCTGACCCGGGCCTTGAAACGCATCAGCGGCGGGCTTTACGTGCTCTATTCGCCGCACGATCGAATCCTGCGGGATGTCGTCTGGTACACCGGCACGGTGGATCGCAACTCCGCGACCGAAGGCGTGGCCGGACTGGAGGGTTTCCGTCCTCCCAACCGGCGTCCGGACACGGAGTCGCAGTACGCCAAGGTCTTCAATGTCGCCTATCGCGACGAGTTCACCCTCGCGGGCTACGGCGGAGGCCACACCGACAGCACCCGGCGGGATTTCGTCCGCGACTACCTCGCCGATGTCATCATGAACAACGACCGGCGGCTGCTGGGGCCGGATCACCGCCGCACGCCTTGGCAGCGGAGAGACTCCGAGATCGACGACGACCGCCCACGATCCCGCGCGGCCGAAAGCCCGGCCAACCCCCCTTCCGACTCCAGTCGGACCTCGTCAAGAGGTTGAGCCGCCCGATCACCTATGGTCAATGAAACGGACCGCAGCCACCCGGATCAGGCCGTCGCCGGAGGGCCGGAGTCCGGGCTCCGCGTCGCTCGTCAGGCGTCCGGCGGCGCCAGCACCAACGCCGTTCGGGCCGGCAGGTAGACCTGGATGCTCTGGGGGCGGCCGTGCGCGGAAACCGGCTGCCAGGGGTGGACTTCCCCCGGCATCAGGTTGGCGTGGCCGCCGAACCAAAGCTGGTCGGTGTCCAGGACCAGGGCGTAATCCGCCTGGCGCGGCACGCCGAATCGATAATCCGTGTACGACTGCGTGGGGTGGAGATTGACCGCGAAGAGCAGGGGGCCGCGGCGGTAGATCAGCACCTTTTGCTCTTCATGGACCGCCAGCATTTCCCACTCCGGCTGGCCCAGCAGATTGTAGCGCAGGTCCAGCTCCTGCATGGCCCGGTCGAATTCCGCCAGATCGTGGTAGCGGAGCAGCGGATCGTCCACCAGCGACCACTGGCGGCGCGCGTGTTTGAAGGAGAAGTTGTTGCCCTCGCGCGGAAAGTCGATCCACTCCGGGTGCCCGAACTCATTGCCCATGAAGTTCAAATACGCCTCGCCACCGAGGGAAAAGGTCATCAGCCGGATGATCTTGTGCAGGGCCAGGCCGCGGTCGATGACCAGGTTGGGGGCCCCTTTGATCATGTCCTTGTACATGTCGGCGTCCATCAACCAGAAGGCGATGGTCTTGTCCCCCACCAGGGCCTGATCGTGGCTCTCGGCGTAGGCCACGTGCTTCTCACCATGGCGGCGGTTGATGAGCGTGTGATAGAGCGTCTCCAGGTGCCAATGCTCGTCTTTGGTTTCCTTGAGCAGCTTGATCCAGTAGTCGGGCAGGCCCATCGCCAGGCGATAGTCGAAGCCCAGGCCGCCCTCGGCGATCGGCCGGGCCAGGCCGGGCATCCCGGAGACGTCCTCGGCGATGGTGACTGCCGCGGGGTTCAGCGTGTGGACCAGCTCGTTGGCCAGTTGCAGGTAGCAGATGGCGTCGTCGTCGGTGTTGCGGAAATAGTCGTCATACGAGGAGAACCGCCAGCCCAGGCCGTGGTCCAGGTACATCATGCTGGTGACGCCGTCGAAGCGAAAACCGTCGAAGCGGTACTCCTCCATCCAGAAGCGGACGTTGCTGAGCAGGAACCGCAGCACCTCCCACTTGCCGTAGTCGAACAGGAAGGAGTCCCAGGTGGGATGCTGCCCCCGCCCGCCGGCGTGGAAGTACTGAAAATCCGTGCCGTCGAGGTAGCCCAGCCCCTCGCGGGTGTTCTTGACGGCGTGGCTGTGCACCAGATCCAGGAAGACCAGCAGCCCGCGGCCGTGGGCGGCGTCGATCAGCTCCTTCAGCTCTTCCGGCGTGCCGAAGCGGGAGGACGCGGCGAAGAAATTGCTCACCTGGTAGCCGAAGGAGCCGTAATAGGGATGCTCCATGATGGCCATGAGCTGCACGGCGTTGTACTTCGCCCGGACGACCCGCGGCAGGATGTAATCCTTGAACTCGCGGTAGGTGCCGATCCGCGGGGCCTCCAGGGCCATCCCGACGTGGCTTTCGTAAATGCGCAGGTTGCCCTGAACCGTCGGCCGAGGATGCTGCCAAACATACGGCTCCGGCGGGTTCCAATATTGCCCGCAGTAATCGTGCGTGTTGGGGTCGGAAATCGCCCGGCGAATATAGGCGGGAATGTGGTCGTGGCGGCCGATCCGGCTCTGGACGACGACCTTCACGCGGCTGCCGTGGGTGAGCCGGGCGGCGTATTCGTCGTCCGGCAGGAACAGGCTCCAGACGCCGAAGTCGTCGCGGGTCATCGCGTGGGAATCGTGGTTCCAGCCGTTGAAGTCGCCGGTCAGAAACAGGGCGTCGGCCCCCGGGGCCCACTCGCGATACCACACGCCGGGCCGGCCGTCGCGCTCGCCGCGGGTCAGCCCGTAGTAGAGGTGCCCGCGGCTGAAGTGTTCGAGAGACCGCTCGGCGGCAAGGATGCGGTCGCGGGTTTCGGTATAATGGCGGTATCGCCGACGGAGCGACTCGGCGTGCGGCTCCAGGTACGGATCCAGCGCAATCAGGCCGGTGCCGTCGCGGCGCTCGGCCCAAGGGGTCGCAAGAGTCATCAGTGTATTCCGGAGTTCCTTCCTATCGCCGCGGACCACCCCGGCCGTCACCGCATCAGAGACCGAAACGGCTCCCTGCCGCGGTTTCAACGGCCCGCCAGGCGAACCACCTCGTTCACCAGCTTCCGCACGCCTTCATACACCTGCGCCGGCCCGGTGGCCAGCATGTAAGCGGGCGTCGTCACGATTTTGTGTCCCTCGTCGCAGACCATCTCGTTGGCGGGGCAGTCCACGTGCTGCACCCCCATCGCGGTCAGCGCCGCGGCCGTCTGCCGGTCCGTCCCGATGGTCATCCGCGGGGAGAGGCCCTTGCGGCCGACAACCCGCGCCAGCATGGCCGGGGCGATGCAGATCGCCCCGATCGGCTTCCCGGCGTCCAGCATCTCCCCGATCAAACGCTCGACCTCGGGATGGACCGTGCACTTCGCGCCCTGCTCGGCGAAGTTGCACAGGTTCTTCGCAGCCCCGAACCCGCCGGGGAAGATCAACCCGTCGAGGTCCGCGGCCTTGACCTTGCGCAGATCGAGAATGTCCCCGCGGGCGATGCGGGCCGATTCCACGAGCACATTCCGGGACTCCCGGGACGGCTCCCGCTTCACGTGGTCCACCACGGTCGGCTGGGGCACATCCGGAGCGCAACAGACCGCCTTCACCCCGGCCTGGTCCAGGGCCAGCAGGGTGCAGACGGCCTCGTGGATCTCGGCGCCGTCCAGGAAGCCGCAACCGCTCAAACACACGCCGATCTTCTTCATGGCTCATCTCCTCTGAGAATGCGTCATTCCGTCGTCAGAAATGCAGCTCCACCACGTTCTTGTCTTGCAGCACATGCGTATGGTGGACCTGTTGACCGTCATGCACCCCGCCGCCCCAGACGCGTGCGGTCCGCAGCGATTCGGCCAATTCCCGATGCACCAGATACGCCATGTCCTGCACGGTGCTGCCCGTCGGCAGGATGAACGGGGCATCATAGTCGACCGGCTTGCCGGGTTTCTTGGAGTAGATGCGGATCACGTTGAGAAGGCTGAACAACGCGGCCATCAGCTCCGGCAACCCTTGCCGAGTCAGTGCCGACACCGGCCGAATGTGAAGATCCGTCTGGACCAGTTCCTTCAGGCCTTCCAGGTTGTCCGCGGCGCCGGGGGTGTCGCACTTGTTGGCGGCCACCAACAGTCGTTTGGGGAGGGCGGCGGTTTCGTCCTCGTCGAACTCCAGCACGGCCTGGGAGACCGGCCGCAAGCGGTGCGCTTCCAGCAGGCGGAGCGGCATCTCGAACTGGTCGATCACTTCCACCGCCGACAGGTCGATAACCAGCAGGATCGCGTCGGCCATGCGGAAGGCGTTCATCATGCCGGGCTGGGCGTGGCCGTCCATGACCGGCGGCATGTCCACGAGCTGGATGGGCACATCCTCATGCCGAGCCATGCCGGGGATGGCGGTCTGCGTGGAGAAGGGGAAATCCGCCACCTCGACCCTGGCGTCGGTCAGGGCCTGCACGATGGCACTCTTGCCGACGTTGGCCGCGCCGAGGAGCGTCACCTGCCCGGCGCCCTGCTTCGGCACGTTGAAGGGGTCCCGGCCGCCGCCGTGCTTCCTGGCCTTCTGGGTGTCCTCGCGAGCGGCCTTGAGTTTCTGCTTGAGCTGGGCCTGGAGCTTCTCGCTGGCCTTGTGCTTGGGGACCAGACGAAGCATCTCCTCCAACGCCGCGATCTTCTCCTCCGGCGTGGAGGCCGACCGGTACCGCTCCTCGGCCTTGTTATACATGGGCGACTGATTGACGGCCATGTTTCTTCCTCAGTCCGACTGGCACGGTATGATACCGCGCCAGGTGAATCTCGGCCCCCCTGCCGACCCGCGGGCCGGAGCAATTTCGCGGTGAGCCGGGATTCTCCGCCAGCCGACGAGGGCTTCTTTGGTGGCTCGCGGTTCCCATGCCCAGTTCGTCTGCACGCACTGCGGTTCCGTACAGACCCGCTGGATGGGCAAGTGCCCCGACTGCGGCGAGTGGGACGCGCTCCGGGAGCACGTCGTCGCCCACACCGCCGAAGACCGCCACCGTCCGCTGGTCGCCCCGACTCCGGATCAGCCCGTCGTGCTGCCGCTGGCCGAGGTTCGCCCGGACGCCACCCGCCGCCACCCCAGCGGGCTGGCCGAGTTCGATCGCGTCCTCGGCGGGGGCATCGTGCCCGGCTCGGCGGTTCTGGTCGGCGGCGACCCCGGCATCGGCAAGTCCACGCTGCTCCTCCAGGTGGGGCACGCCGTCGCTTCCTCCGGGCGCAAGACCATCTACGTCACCAGCGAGGAGTCGCTCGGCCAGGTCCGGCTCCGCGCCGCCCGGCTCGGCGCCGCCGATTCCCCAATGCTGGCCGCCGCCCAGGCCAACCTCGACATCATCACCCACCTGCTCCAGAAGGAAGCGCCCGACGTCGTAATCGTCGATTCCATCCAAATGGTCTACCGGCCCGACATGACCGCCGCCCCCGGCTCCGCCACCCAGCTTCGCGACGCCGCCGCCCGACTCATCTGGCTGGCCAAGCAGATGGGCTTCGCCCTGTTCCTCGTCGGGCATGTGACCAAGGAGGGCGCCATCGCCGGGCCGCGGATACTCGAACATCTGGTCGATTGCGTGGCGTACTTCGAGGGCGACCGATTTCACGCCCATCGCCTGGTGCGAACCGTCAAGAACCGTTTCGGCTCGACGGACGAGCTGGGCATCTTCGAGATGACCGACGGCGGGCTGGTCCCGGTGGCCGATCCGTCCCGGCTCTTCCTGCAAGAGCAGCGGACGGCCCGCCCCGGCTCCGTGATCCTGGCCGCCTGCGAGGGGACGCGGACGCTGCTGGTGGAAGTGCAGGCCCTTTGCGCCCAGTCGGTTTTCGGCGCGGCCAAGCGGAAGGCAACCGGCGTAGACCCCGGCCGCGTGGCCATGATCCTGGCCGTGCTGGAGAAGCACGCCGGGTGCGTCCTGGGCGATCAGGATGTATTTGTCAATGTCGTCGGCGGCGTGCGGGTGAACGAGCCGGCGGCCGATCTGGCCATCGCCCTGGCGGTCTACTCGGTGCTGACCAACCGCTCCCTGCCGGAAGCGACGGTCGCCTGCGGCGAACTGGGACTGGGCGCCGAACTGCGGCCGGTCCACCACATGCGCCAGCGGCTGGCCGAGGCCGCCCGCGTGGGGTTCAGCCGGTTCCTGTCGCCACGGCTGGGCCGGGACGTGCCGCCGCCGGGGGCGAAAACCATTGAACTCTCAACCTGCGAGAACCTGAACCATGCCCTCCGACACCTACACTGAGTTGCTCGTCGACGAATCGCCGGCCGCGCGACGGACCAGCCTGGCCCTGGTGCTCGCGGCCGTCCTGGCCCTGGCGGGCAACTGCCTGCTGAACTCCCCAGGGCAGTTCTCCGCGAAGCACTTCGAAGATACTTCGTTGCTGAGGCCGGTCGTGGCGGCGCTGGCCCTTGATGCTCGATTCCCAACCGAACGCGGCGTCGAGCTGCGGAACCTGTTCTTCTACCTGGGAGCGGCCGTGCTCGGCCTGATCGCGGCGGTGCGGCTGGTTTCGTCGGATCGCCGGCCCCGGATGGCGGGCGACGAGTTGCTGGACTTCCGCCGGCGGGCGGCCCATCCCTATTTCTGGTGGGGCTTGCTGTTGCTGGCCAGCGTGCTCAGCTCGACCTTCGCGCACGCCCCGGAGGTGTGCCGGGGCCAGACCGTCGTTCGCTTCCTGCACCTGGCGTGGTGGCTGCCGCTGGCGGCGCTGCTGACGCCTCGGCATGTTCGAACCCTGCTGGCCGCCCTGCTGGCCGCCCTCGCGCTCACCGCGGCCGTCGGCTTGTGGTACTACCGAATTCGCAACGCGGCCCACACCGCGTTGAGCTATCCCATGGGCAACGAGCTGTGGCTCGCCGCCTGCCTCCTGCCGGGGGTCTTTATCGCAGCCGGCCTCCTCGCCGGCTCGCTTCAGCCGCTGGAAGGCGATCCGGGCGACAGCAGGCGGCGATTTCGTCGGCCCGCCATGCTGTTCGGCCTGACGGCCTTCGGCGCGGTCCTCGCGGCGCTGGCCCTGACGCATTCACGATCCGCCTTCGCGGGACTGGCCGCGGGGGTTTGCGCCGTCCTGTTCTATGCCACGGCCGGGACGGCCCGGCGGGCGGTCCTGCTGACGGCCGTGGTGGCGGCCATCGTGGGCGTGAATTACGTCCAGAACCTGCGGGAGCGTGGCGGCATGGGCCAGGGCGCCCACTCCATTCGGGTCCGCCTCAATCACGCCTGGCCTTATGCCCTCGGCCTGTTCATGCAAAAGCCGGTGCTGGGCCACGGCGACGGCTCGTATTCGCTCCTCGCGGGACAATTCGCCCGCCGGGACCAGATCGAAGATCCGCGAACCATCGACTTTGCGGAGCGAAGCTGGTTCGGCCGAACGGATAATGAGTATCTGCAACTGCTGTCGGAACTCGGACTGGTCGGGATGACCGCCTTCGTGGCGGCCCTGGTGCTGACGCTCCGCCGGGCCTTGCTCTACTGCGACCTCCTGCGAAGCGACCCCTCCCTATCGTCGTATCGTTGGCTCATCCTCTCGCTGGCGGCCGCGGTCGTGGCCATGGCGGTGGAGCAGGGCGGATCGCCCGCGCTCCGCGAGCCGGGACTGCCGCCGATCTTCCTGACCGTCTGGGCGGTCTTGTGGGCGCTGGTTCGCATCCCGATCAAGCCGCCTGAGCCTGCGCCGGAAGAACGTCGCCTCAGCAACACGGCATTGCGCTTCACCGGCCTGGCCGCGGGCGTCGCGGCGGCGGCCCTCGGCTATTTCGGCGTGCGGGACTGGCAGGGGCACCGCGCCAACTACGAAGCCCGTCTGGCCATGAACCTCCAGCAATTCTCGAAAGCGGCGGAACTCGCCGATACGGCGGCGGAACGCGTGCTGGATCCACTGTATCAAATGCATGCCAGAATACGCGGCATCGCGGCCCGCAGCGACGACTTCGCCGGCCGGCTGACCGGGTCCAGCGAACTACCGCCCACCGCGGGCGATATGGCGATTGCGCAAGAGGCCCTCGGCCGGCTCAGCATCCTGAGCCGCGAAGCGCCGCGGTTCCTGCACGCCTCGCGGCTGAAGGCGGAGCTGTGGTGGAACCTGGGCATCGCCTACTCCCGCCTCGGCCAGCGCGACTACTGGAGAGAGTCGCTGCGACAGGCCGCCCTGGCCTGGCTGGAGCATCGCGCCGACGAGCCGTTCAGCATCGAGAACGTGGAACGCGTCTGGCAGGCGCTGGCGGTCGTGGCGGGGAATTGGGAGCAGTTGGGCGGCCGGCCGGAGGAATTGCAGGACCTGTTCCGGGCCTCCGACACGGAGAACCGCCTGGACTGGCTCCGCCACCTGCTCCGCAACGGGGAGATCGAGCCGCCGATCCTGCGGTTGTTCATGGATCTGACCCGCCAACCGAACTTCGTGCCCACTCTGAACCAGATGTTTCAGCGGGCCGCCGCCGACGCCCGGAACCCCGCGCTCCGCTGGGAGGATCGGCTGGCGCCGGAGACGTTCCGCCTGGCGGCGCTGGCCAAATCGCTGTCCGGACAACCGCAGGAGTCCGTGAAGCTGGCCGAGACCGCGGTGAACATGTACCGACACGGCAGCCCGGGTCTCTTTCCCGCCTATGCAGCGGCGGTGCACGAATTGGTGCGTTATGACTTCAGCGTCGATCCGCTGGCCCATCCCGAACCGAACCTCCGGCTCCTGGCGCAGGCCCAGACCATCCTGGAGTCGCCCGCCGACGAATCCACCCCGCTGCCCGGAAGGCTCGGGCAGACCCGCCTGCGGCTGCTGCTGATCACCGGCCGGGAAGATGACGCCGCCGCGCAATTGGCCAGACTGACTCTGGCGGTTGGATCCGAGATGGAAGTATCGACTCAGGACCTGCTGGCCTCCGCCTGTCTGGACATCGCCCGGGCCTTGGCGAATTCGCCGACGCGGACCGAGGACTGCATCCGTTGGGCGCGGCGGGCCATCGCGCAGTCGCCTTCTGCACCGGACGCCTGGGGCCTGCTGCTCCAGGCCCACCTGCGGCGTCAGGAGGACGAGGCGGCGCTGGAGGCCGCGGAACGGCTGCTCGCGGTGACCGCGGCGGAAGACCGCGACCGCGCGTACCAGTACCTGGTGAACGTCGAGGCGGACCATCTCGGCAGCACGATCTGGCCCGTCCTCCGCGAGAAGCACGCGGACTTTCCGCCGCGCCCCCTGGTCGGTCCGCCGGAACCGCCGGCGGCTTCTGCCGACACCGCGGCTGCCGAAGACGAACCGCCGGCCACCAGCAACACCACGACGGCACCCACGTCGCCGGGCTAGCCGCCGCCGGCTTATCGGGCGGAACAGTCCGAACAGGATGATTTGCGGCTGAGGCTGGAGCGGCCCATATTCAATCTTGCGAATCTCCTCTTTTCCGCCGTGCTGCCGGGCGTCAAGTGTTGAGTAACCCCGCGGCCTTCGCCTATGATTGAAGTGCCCGGAAGACGCGGGGCAATGTGCCGCGACCCCGGGCAGGCTCGATCGGCCCCGGTGTGGGCCGTGCATTTTGGGGGAACACACCATGAATCGACTGGTATTCGCCGTCCTGCTCCTGGCCACCGCCGCCCTCGCCCGCGGCGGCGTTCTCGTGGATAACGGCCCGTACATCACCGGCCTCGGCAACGGCGCCGGAGGGGCCCACACCAGCGTCATTGAAACCGGCTACGGCAGCTACGGCTTCAACACCAACCTGTCGTTCGCCAACGCTTTCATGATCGCCGACGATTTCACCGTCCCCGCCGGCGAATACTGGGATCTCACGCAGGTCATCTGGCCCGCCTACCAGACCGGCAGCGGCCAGACCTCGACCTTCACCGGGGCCTATGTCGGCATCTTCAACGGCAATCCGGCCCTCGGCGGAACGCTGCTCCACGGCGACGAGTCGACCAACCGCCTGCTCAGCAGCACCTTCAGCGGCGTCTATCGGGTCTCCAGCAGCGCCCAGACCGACAGCACCAGGCCGATCATGTTGAACGCCATCGATCTGTCCTTTCTGCCGAACGCGCTCGGCCCCGGCACCTATTGGATCGCCATCGGCCTGACCGGCTCGCTGCCGTCCGGCCCGTGGACCATCCCCGTCGTGCCGCACCGCGACGCCGACAACGCTCAACAGCGGAATTCCGGAATCTGGGGGCCCATCGACGGCAGCACCACCGCCGAGGGCGTACAGGTGCAGGATATTCCCTTTATCCTGGAGGGAATTGTGGTGCCGGAGCCTGCCGGCTTGGCGCTGCTGGCTCTGGGAGTGGTGGTCTGGCGACGCCGCCGATCGTAACTCATGGTGCGAAATTAGATTGAAAACGCGATAACGCCCGGCCGCCGGTCGGGCGTTTTTCTGCGCCCGTGGGCCGCGGCCACGGGTCCGGCTTGCCAGTCTCCCCGCCGCGGTTAGAATCGGCCCAATCCGCTGTCGCCCGCGAGGAACCGCCGCCATGCCGGATAAGCTGATCGGGGAAGGCATCACTTTTGACGACGTGCTGCTCGTTCCGGCCCGCAGCGGGATCGTCCCCCGCAACGCCGATGTCCGCACCCGGCTGACTCGCCATATCACCCTGAATATTCCCATCGTCTCCGCCCCCATGGACACGGTGACGGAGTCGAGTCTGGCCATCGCCCTGGCGCAGGAAGGCGGCATCGGCATCATCCACAAGAACCTGACCATCGAAGCCCAGTGCCGCGAGGTGGACAAGGTCAAGCGGAGCGCCAACGGCGTCATCCTCGACCCCGTCACGCTGCATCCGGATGATCCGCTCGAGCGGGCCGCCGAGCTGATGCGGTTGCACAACATCTCCGGCGTGCCGATCGTCGCCGAAGACCGCAAACTCGTCGGCATCCTCACCCGCCGCGACCTGAAGTTCATGGAGCACACCGGCTTCGCCGAACGGCCCCACGCGGAAAACGGCCCGCGCCGGGTCAGCGAAGTCATGACCAGCCGCAACCTGGTCACGGCCCCGCCGGGCACTTCTCTCGACGAAGCCGACCGCATCCTCCAGCGGCACAAGGTCGAAAAGCTGCTGCTGGTCGACGACGCCTACCGTCTGGCGGGGATGATCACCATCCGCGATATCGACAAGAATCGCCAGTTTCCGAACAGTTGCCGGGATCAGCGGGGCCGGCTGCGGGTGGGCGCCGCCGTCGGCGTCCACGACTACGAACGGGTGGAAGCCCTGCTGCGCAACGACGTGGACGTCATCGTCGTGGACACGGCCCACGGCCACAGCGACAACGTCATCGAGACGGTCCGCGAGTTGCGGCGCCGCTGGCCGATCGACATCATCGCCGGCAACATCGCCACCGCCGAAGCCGCTCGCGACCTGCTCGATGCGGGCGCGGACGCGCTCAAGGTCGGCATCGGCCCCGGCTCCATCTGCACCACCCGCGTCGTGTCCGGCGTGGGCGTGCCGCAGATCAGCGCGGTGATGAACGTGGCGGCCGTCGCCGACCCGGAGGATGTGCCGGTCATCGCCGACGGGGGCATCCGCTTCTCCGGAGACATCACCAAGGCCATCGCGGCCGGCGCCCACACGGTGATGCTCGGCTCGTTGTTCGCCGGACTGGAGGAGTCGCCCGGGTCGGTCATCTTCTGGAAAGGCCGCCGTTTCAAGGAATACCGCGGCATGGGGTCGCTCGGCGCGATGGTTCACGGCAGCGCCGACCGCTACGGACAGCGCGGCGAAACCCGCGCCGACAAGCTCGTGCCCGAAGGCGTCGAAGGCCGGGTTCCGTACCGCGGCGCGCTGGCCGAGCTGGTCTATCAACTGGTGGGCGGCCTCCGGGCGGGCATGGGCTATTGCGGAACGCCGACCATCGCGGCCCTGCGTCGGGAAGGCCGCTTCATTCGCGTCACCAACGCGGGTATCATCGAATCGCACCCGCACAACCTCGTCATTACCGAGGAGGCCCCGAACTATGCCGCGGACCAGATTGTCGAGATTTGATGTTTTCTCCGTCGCCGTGGCCCTGGCGATCCTCGCCGGTTGCGGCCATGTCAACGACCCGTGGCGCGATTCCAGCGCCGTCATCGACCACCAGATGACGACTCCCAGCGCGGAGGGCTTCAAAGGTCAGCCCGAATTCGGCCGCACGGCCCGGCGGGATGTGCCGCCCGCCACGGTCTACTATGAGAACGGCTCCGTCACCCACTGGCCGCTCTGGTGGGAAGACCCCTTCGAGGACCAAGGCAACAACCCGAACCCTTCGCACCGCGATGCCGTAGACCCGGTCTTCGCCATGAACTGGGTGGATTACCTGCACATCGGCTACGGGCCGGCCCGTCTGGTGCTGAACACGGTCGGCTGGCCGGTCAGCGCCGTGGTGACCCCGCCGGGCACGCTGCTGGAAAGCGACGGCCGCATCGACCGGGGCCTCCTCTGGCACGACCATGACGCCAAGAGGGCCGACAGCGTCACGCGGGAGCCTCCGGATGTGAACGTCATCGGCAAGCGGCACCTGGTAGACGCCCCCTCCAATGCGGACGCTTCGCCGCCGCCCGCCAACGCCGAACCGACGTCGTAAGCCGGCCCCCTACCAAGCACCGCGACTCCGCGAAGGCCGCTCATAGCACGCGAACGGCGGTCGCCGACTCCGCTAACTCCCTCCAAGGCCCCATAGAGACAGCCGCGCGAAGACATCTGCGCACACTTGAATCAAGCGAACGAGCCGTCTGAACAACCCCGGACTATTGCATCGAGTGTGCGTCTTGGTGCGGTTTCGTCAGCGCGAGGGTGATCGGTGGCCGGGGGTGGTCTGGTCGCAGCCGGCCTGGCGATTGTGTGCGGACATCTTGGTTCTTCTCTTCGGTCCTGCGGGTCGGCTCCGCCACGGCGTCTCACGCCCCCGCCACCGTCCCCCGTCATTCCCCGCAAGCGGGAATCCAGCGTCTAGCCCGTCACCTGCGTCTGGACCCCCGCTTTCGCGGGGGTGACGAGGCGGGGCGGCGTGTCGCCGTGGTTCCCCCCATTCGCGGGGTGACGAGGCGGGGCGGCGTGTCGCCGTGGTTCCCCCCATTCGCGGGGTAACGAGGCGGGGCGGCGCGTCGCCGTGGTTCCCCC
>Ga0129299_1000552_pt1 | contig 23893 bp, 17 predicted proteins | sample ConPoolayeCmetaG_FD_94477 | JGI IMG/M metagenome (GOLD analysis project Ga0129299, IMG submission 94477) | Hot spring microbial mat communities from California, USA to study Microbial Dark Matter (Phase II) - Cone Pool mat layer C metaG ...
AAGCAACTCTCGCGCGCCAAACGAGAGGCGCGCATCACCCGCCTTGTCCTGGTAGGCACGGCTATTATTGCACTGGCTGTCATCGGTATCGTCGCTTATGGCATCATCAACGAGGAGGTGATTCTGCCCAATCGCCCTGTTGCGACCGTCAATGGGGAAACCATCACGGTGCAGGAATTTCAAGATCGTGTGAGGTTTGAGTACTACATTTACAGCATCCAGCCATTTGCCTTTCAACCCTTCGACCCGCTCAGCGTGCTGGATCAGATGGTGGATGAGATCGTCATTCGCCAGAAGGCTGAAGAGATGGGCATTGAGGTCACCGATGCAGAAGCGCTGGAAGAGACTCAGCTCCTGGTGGGTTACGACGCGGGAGAGCCAGAGCCAACCGCTACGCCATTCCCCACCCTCGAAACCTCCGACGCAACCCCAACAGCGACTTCTACCTGGGTGGTAACCCCCACGCCCAGCCCTTTCCCGACGCTCGAGCCAGGCGTGACGCCGACCCTGACCCCGCGACCTACTCAAACACCCAGCGAGTCTCCCACCCCGACGCTGACATCGACGCCGGGACCGACAGCCACTCCTCTGACCGAAGAGGCCTACAACGAGCGGTTTAGCCAGTTCATAGAGACGGGTGCGACCAGCATTGGCCTGACGCCGGAGCGGATGCGGGAAATCTGGTTCGAGCGCATTAAGAATGGGCTATACCGCGAGCGGCTCGAGGCAGCGGTAACCTACGAGATCGACCAGACCAAGACTCTGGCCCATGTGGCCCACATCCTGGTGGCGACGGAAGAGGAGGCCAACGCGCTACTGGAGCGCCTCGATGCAGGCGAGGAATTCCCGGCACTGGCCGCAGAGCTATCGCTCGATACGAGTAACAAGCTGCAAGGAGGGGACCTGGGTTGGATTGGTAAAGGCGAGATGGTGGCCCCCTTTGAGGAAGTCGCTTTTAGCCTCCCCGTTGGGGAAATCAGTGCACCGGTCCAGACCCAGTTCGGCTGGCACATCATCACCGTCTACGACCGAGTCGATGTCCCAACAACCCCTTATGACCAGCAGCTTCAGCGACAGCAACAGTTCCAGGACATGGTCAACAACTGGCGAGCCGAATCCGACATCGTGATCGACGAAGCCTACCCGAACTACCTACCAGACGATCTCGCGCTGCAATCTTAAGAACGGGTGGCGCTGCGATCCAGGTAGCGTGACTATTCCATCAGCCATGCAGATCGGTTGTCAGTGACCAACAAAGCCACATGCGGATTCTCATTTACGGCGCAGGCGCGATCGGCAGTTATCTGGGAGCCCATCTGGCCCTGGCAGGCCACCAGGTGACTCTGCTAGGGCGTGAACCGCTGGTCCAGGCAGTGGAAGCCGATGGGCTGCTGCTGTCTACTCCACAGGGCCAGCATCGGATTCGGGAGATCCGGGCGGTCAACAACATTGAGGCAGCGCTCGACGGCGACACAGTCTATGACTGGATCGCCTTTACGATGAAATCCTACGACACCGTGTCAGCCATCTTTGAGCTTCATGAGCACTTGCCGGAACCGCCGCCAATAGCGTGTTTCCAGAATGGTATCGGCAATGAAGAGTCACTACGCGATGCATTTGGCACAGACAAGGTCGTGGCCGCAGCGGTCACGACAGCCATCTCAATGCAGCAGCCGGGGACAGTGATCGAGGAGCGCCGCCGTGGGGTTGCCATAGCCTCTGACCTTCCAGCTTCTGCACGGGTTGGATCCGCTTTCCGAGGGACTGGTTTACACGTAGCCATGATCCCCAACCCGGCGGCCCTGAAATGGTCGAAGCTCCTGACCAACCTGGTTGCAAATGCCGTCTGTGCGATCTTAGATATGCCACCTGACAAGGTGCTCCGCGATCCACGGTTATTCCGCATCGAACAGGCAGCCTTACGTGAGGCGCTGGTGATCATGCGCCTGAAGGGAATTCCAGTGATCGACCTTCCGCAAGCCCCAGTGAGAGCGCTGGCTGTGGCAGCTCAGCGACTGCCCACTGTCATGCTGCACCCCCTGCTATGGCGGTGGCTCGCTGCTGGTCGTGGGGGAAAGGCTCCGTCTCTTCTGGCCGCCTTGCGAGCGGGGAAACGCAGAACGGAGGTTGCCTGGATTAACGGTGGGGTGGTGCAGGCCGCCCAATCCATTAATTTCCTCGCGCCGGTGAACCACGCGCTGGCACTGCTCGTCTCCGATATTGTCGCGGGTCGAGTGGTATGGGAGGCATATCGAGGCAAACCGGACATGCTGATCACCTCGATCCGGGCTGTGAAAGGGATGCGGATGAACGCTGGGCCGCAATAAAAAATGATCGCCTGTTAGCAATGATGCCGGCAGCCCCTACCACTAGCGCTTCACCAAGCCACAACAAGGGCAGGTTGCCCGCATTAGGGAAAACAGTCGAAAACAGGTAGAGGAGATTCTCCGGTGGGGTCGCCAGCGGTCTCAGGTGGCTAAGCTCCAGATCGTAGTTCCAGGAGAGCGCAATGTGCATAAACTGGTTGCGAACCGAGGCAAAGAACAGCCCAAACAGAACCAGGCTCCACGCCGCGCGAGACAATTGGGGGCGCACAATTAAATAGTGTTGGTCGATCCAGAACGCCAGCGGGATCAGCCACAGGCCCACAAAAGGAGTCAGATAACGACCATCATTGGTCAGCGGATTGAACGTGGTGCTCTTGGAAAAGAGCAGCAGCATGGCGATGAACAAGCTCACCAAGAGCGCGAAGCGCTCTGGGGAGTGCCGATAGAACGCCACCATGCCGAGCAGACTCAGCAGGGTCACTGGCGCGAGCAGGAAAAGCCCCTGGTTGTTTGAGCCATAGAACAGCATCGCGGGCAGGCCCACGCTCAGGGGTGTGGCGAAGTCCGCCGCAAAGCCCTCGTTCTGCGGCCAGATCGTGGTATCTGCATGGAAAGTGGAGACCTCGAAGGGGCCGCCGAAGTTGACCGCGTTGTATATGAGCAGAAAGGCCAGGGGGATCAACGCGCCAATGGCCAGAAGGGCCAGATTCAACCACCATACGCTGACGCCAGAATCCATGCCTGCTGAGGAGGGCCTCCAGCGCACGAGGAACTGCAGCACATATAAGCCCAGTAGGGCCGAGAAGATTATACTGGTGTACTCCACAAGAGGGGCGAAGCCCAGCAGGAAGCCCACAGCGAGGGCCAGAGTCCAGGGGAACTGAGAGCGACTCCGTAGGTCCAACACGAGATAGATCCCCAACCAGGTAACGAGTGCGGCAAGAGCATGGGAGTACAATACGCTGCCATATTTCCACGTGGTCGTCCCCAGCGCTAGCGCAAGGCTGGTCAGCACGGCAGCGGTTTGGGACCTGGCCAGGTGGCGGCGGAGGGTAAAGTAGAAAACAACCACAGCCGCACTAGCCGTCAGTGGAGCCACTAGCACGGCATAGAGCAGACGCGGATTATGAGGGTCATGCTTGGAGGGAACAGAGACGGGCGGTGATGGCGCAATGTTCGCCAGCGCATAAAAGGGGGCCGCCACCAGCGCTGTTCCCGGAGGGCGATCGCTGAAGCGAAGGTCACCTCGCAGCGCGTAGTCCTGATATTCCGTAAACGAGAGATAGGGGGAAATCTCAAAGCTGTGCCGATCTACAATGGCGCGTACCAGCGCGTAGTGGCTGCCATCGTTACTGGAGGTGATGCCGGAGATCGTGGCAAAGTATACGGAGGAAACCACAGCGAACAGGGCCAATGCAACGTCCCTGTCGCGAACACGAGTCTCGGTCATCTTTTGCCCCTCCGTCGATCAGCACACCTCCCATTGTAACACTGGCCCAACCACCTAGCACGACAATCGTGCTTACCCAAAGAAAGATGCTTTCTCTTTGCATGAGCCGTATGTGTCCGGTACACTGAGGCGCTCAAGAGAGTCAGCGCGCCATCCTACCATCTCCCCTTGCTTGATCAACGAGGAGCGCTCATGCCCGTTGCCAACGATGGTCGCCGCCCAGCCCTCCCCAGGTCTATGCTGGTGCTCTCCCATTTAACCTCGTTTCTGAATGCCATCGAATGGCCCCTGGCGGTTGGCGTTTCAGCCCTGATTATTCTTGTGGCGGCACCGTTCTGGAACGTCCCACTGAGCCGTGATCAGGGCGTCTACGCGACTTGCGCGGATGTCCTGCTGCGGGGCGGTGTGCCCTTCCGGGACTGCTGGGACACCAAAGGTCCGGCTATGCATGTCACCTATGCTGTTGCGCGTCTGATCTTCGGCCATCGCACCTATGGGCCTTATGCCCTCAACGCGATAGCTATTGCCGCAACGTCGCTGGTCGTGGCTGGGCTGGCCTATCGCCTGATAGGCCACCGACGATGGGCCTACATCACTGGGCTGCTGTACGGGCTGTTGGCAATTATTGTGCGGTTTGACATGAACGCCCAACCGGAGAGCTTTGCCAACTTCTTTGCCCTCCTCGGGATGCTACTGATAGTGCTTGCGAGCCGCTCGGCACGCTGGTGGATGTACCCGATAGGAGGTGCGGCGCTCGCCCTCGCCGTGGCCTATAAGTACGCTCTGATACTGCCATATGGAGCCGCAGCGCTGGCGCTGATCGCACTACTACCCCACGAACCGCCTTATCGGCCCCGCTGGGCAATACTGACACTGACGGCAGCAGGTGCAGTGGGGGTCGGGCTGCTATTTGCTATCTATCTGCTGATCATAGGTGCGTTGGACGAGGGCCTTACCCACCTGGAATTCATCTTCCTTTACTTTCCCAGAGCGCAACTCAACCCAGACGAATATGCTTTCCGTTCCAGGCCGGTTGAGCAGACTCTTCTGTATATCGCCCGCCTGCCAGCTATCTGGGGGGCGGCGTTCGCTGGAATCGGGCTTGCGATCCACAAGCGCCGCTGGTATGGCTGGTGGCTGGCTAGCGCACTGTTCGCCGGGATTGCTGTTGTGTGGGGCCAACAGCGCTTCACGCCATACCATTGGACAGCCAGCCTACCCGTGCTTGCGTTAAGCATGGGTGCGCTGGCACACGAGATCAGGCTCCGGCTAGAGGCCAGCCGATTCCTCCACAGCGTCGGTTGGGTCACTATCGGGGCTGCGGTTGTGGGGAACATTGCAGCGTTCTTTTATGCGGACCAATGGATGATTTTGGGGGCATACCTGACCGGAAGACAGGAAGCCGAGGCGTTCTTTGAAAGCCAGGGGGTATGGGATCACATGGTAGCAGCGGACTATATCCGCGCACGAACTGACCCGCACGATAAAATATGGGTGTGGGGCCACCACACATCTATTTACTATCTGGCGGAGCGTGAAAGCCCCACTCGCTTTATCTATAATGAGCCACTGCTGATGCATATTCGCGGCGGGAATCCCTGGCAGGCTGAATGGCGTGCGGAAGCGCTCGACGCGATCTATGCCGATCCCCCGGTATACTTGCTGCTGACAACCTTCGACCGAACCTTCTTCGATTTCCAAAACCCCAACGACTCATGGCGGGACATCCCGGAGTACAACAACTTTACCCGTACCCACTACATCAAAGAGTGGGAATTCGGGCGCTTCCAGTTCTTCCGGTTGAAGCCGTACTGGAGCCGCCAAAACGACCCGGCGCTGCTGGATATTATTACGGATTATGATCTGATCGGGCGATTGAATGAAGCTAAGAGGGAGTCCGAAAGCGACCCTCCCATCCAGATCATGGACTTTTCCATGCCCGGTGAACCAGCCTACCCAGCTATACTCATGCACCCAGATGCGGCCCTTGAGTACACAGTTCATTTAGAAGAAGCTCCGGTCTGCTTACGGGTCGATATCGGGATGCTGCCCGATAGCTGGGGTTGGGGTGGCGACGGCGCGACGTTTAGAGTAGAGATCACGACCGGAAGCAGAAGCAGTGAGGTGTTCAGGGCTACTGTTTCCAACGCGCCAGAGGATCAGCACTGGCATCCCTACCTCATTGATCTGCGAGAATACAGTGGACACACCGTTACGATCACCTTTATGACCACGCCTGGCCCAAGCGGAGATTACACTGGTGACTGGGCGGGCTGGGGCTTGCCGCGTATTGTTCATCCCCCGGCAGGTGACTATTGTGACACCAATCAGATCGTTGATGAGCGGGCGATCTCAACACCGTGACGTTCGCCCTACGCGAGGGTGATGTTTGACACTGACCTCTACCCAGCAGGCCCAATACAATCGCTGGGAGATGAAGTCCTTCTCTTCCCTCTGAGACAGTGTATGACGCGAGCCGCAAAGCGTTGGCAAGCGCTGTTAGCCATGGCTGTGCTGATGATTGGCGCAGGAGCATTACTGGTCGCCTGCGCTACCCCATCCCGCTCTATGGCGACTGGTGACAACTCGCAGCCTCTCACCCTGGGCGAGGCACTCTACCGGCTGATAGTCGGAGGCGCTTCGATCAGTGAAGCTACGCTGCTGCGATTCTATGCCTGGCACGTGATGGGTCTGGCGATCCCAATGGCTATCCTGATCATCTGGCACGGGTTCCGCGTCCGCCGCGATGGTGGCATCTCCACCCCCGATCGCCTGCCGAGTGAGCCGGCACAAGAGCGCATCGGGCGGGAGGAAATCGTCCGCCGCGAGTGGCTGACGTTCTTCCTGACACTGGCGGCCCTGATCGTTGTCTCGGTGTTCGTTGATCCGCCGATTGGGCCTGCCGCTGAGCCAGGCGCGCTGGTCGAAGAGACACACGCACCCTGGATCTTCCTGTGGGTCCAGGAACTGTTGCGGATCTGGCCGCCCGCTATTGCAGGAGTGCTGACCCCACTTGTTGTGCTGCTCTTGCTCACCCTACTGCCATACTTCGACTGGTCGAACGAGGGAGTAGCGGTGTGGTTCAACCGCAGGGGACGGGTTTCGCAGATCGCCCTGGTGGTCATCTTTCTAGCGATCATGGCTCTCACCATTCGCGCTGCAGTGAGGCCCTGAGAGCAGATCAATGGCTTTGCGGCAGCGTCTTCCCTGGCTTATTGGCAGCCTCGCCATTGTAGGCGCCTTGATCTTGGCCGGATACAGGCAGGCTAATCCTCCTTGGCAGAAGTATCAAGACTCCGGTCAGGTCAGAATCCTGACTCCCACCCTGACCGGCAAGCCAGAGCTGTGTCTGACCTGCCACAATGGGATCGAGGAGATCAGCGATTCGCACGGAGTAGATGCGTTTGGTTGTGTGATCTGCCACGGCGGGGATCGACTCTCACTCGATGAAGATATCGCGCATGGCAGCCTGATCGGTGCGGAAGGGAACCGGCGTAACCCATCCGATCTCAGTACGGTGGAAACGAGCTGCGGTGGGGCAGACTGCCATAGCGGGGATGCAGCAGCAGGACGCGACCACATTGCCCGCGTCACCCGCAGCCTTCACACCACCTATGCGGGTGGGGTCAGCCGGGTGTTGGAGTCCCTCGGCGTGACCTCTGAGAGCGGATACTACGGAATAGTCGCTGCGACCGATGACATCGTGCGCGATCCATTGGGTGTTGCGGAGCTAGCTGCCCTTACTGAGGGGGGCGGTATGCCCGATCTCAGCCACTTTGTAGAGAACTGCGGCGGCTGCCACAACGGGACGCCGGAGGTCATTCCTCAGCCCTATTTCTACCGAGGCACAGGCTGCGCTGCCTGCCACGTTCTCTATACCACTGCCGGTCTCTACCAGGGCGGCGATCCGACCATCTCTCGCACTGAGCCGGGTCATGCGGCGACACACCAGTTGACTGTTGCTGTTCCATATACAACCTGCAACCACTGTCACAATCGGGGTAACTACGACGTAGCGCAGATGACTTTCTCGCCGCGCAACCTTTCCCCTGATCGAGAGATGCCTGCCAGCGAGCGCCGTTACGCCGATCTCTACCCCAACGGCTCGACACACTATGCAGTTTGCGAGTACAAGCTCGATTGTATTGACTGCCATACGGTCAACGAGGTAATGGGAGATGGGGATATATATACCTCCCAACGAGACGCCGTGCGTGTAGAATGCCGTACGTGTCACGGCACATTAGATGAGCTACCTCTGACGGTGATGTTGGAAGATGTGAACGACCTGGCCTTCCGCCGTGCGACACTGAATCCATACTATGATGTCTTTGTCGGCAATACGGTGATCCTAGGCCCCAATAGCGAGCCAATGGAGCATACTCGTGTGGAAGGCGACCTCTTTTCGTTGGTTGGCAAGGCTACCGGCTCGACCTACCTGATTCCCCAGGTGTACGGCTCTCTGTGTGAGCAGGAAGTGGATCGGCAGGCCGCCACCGACTGCCAGGAATGCCACGTTTATGTCCCTGAAAGCTCGAATTAAGCGCTTCATAGAAAGTCTTTCCAGAAAGGCTTTCCGTGAAACCGGCGGTTTGGTCGAAAATTCTTTCGGCCAAACGCTTAGTGCTCGCGCCCTATCCCGCCGGGATATGCTGGTGGGACTGATCAATTTTGCCTGGATTGTGCCGTTGGCCCTGAGTCTGGCAGGGGCAATGAAGTTTCTGCGCTTCGAGCCGCCGACGACGGGTGGCACCATTTTCAGCCTCGGCACACGGGCAACGCTCCCCAGGCTACCTGCCTACATTGAGATCGGACAGGTGTGGTTGCACCAGGATTCTGCTGGTTACTACGCGGTTGATGCGATCTGCACGCACCTGGGGTGTACCGTCCGCCTGCAATCGGATGGTTTTTATAAATGCCCTTGCCATGGGAGCCGATTTGAGCCGTCAGGTGGTGTGTTGAACGGACCTGCTACCCAGCCGCTCCGATTTCTGCAATTGTACTGGGGGGCGAACGGTCAACTGATAGTGGACCGTTCGCAAGAGACCGAGCCGGCATTTCGCTTGCCGCCGGCGTAGGTTCGTGAGTTGTGCCAGCAGAGCGAATATGGCCCGTCGCCCGACCTTCTACGAGCATTTACGAACGCCCAGCACGCCCACGTCTGCGGCTCGATTCACCTATACGTTTCACCTGGGCGCGATCAGTGCTGCACTGTTCGTTATACTGGGGATCACGGGCATCTTGGAGATGTTCTTCTACGTCCCGACCCCTGAGCTTGCTAACGACAGCGTTAAACTGATCGCCTTTGTCGCCCCTTATGGCTGGCTGATTCGCAATATGCATTACTGGGCCGGGCAAGCGATGGTTGTCACGGTCACGCTTCACTTGATGCGGGTGATCTTCAGCGGGGGGTACAAGCGTCGCCGGTCAAACTGGCTGATCGGGATAAGTCTGCTCGTGCTGACTCTGATGATCGATTTCACCGGTTTTGTATTACGCTGGGACGAACGGGGAAGCTGGGCGCTGCTGGTTGGCACCAACCTGGTGCGGTCGATCAGCCCAGAACCAACCCCCGATCCGCTGGTCGCTCAAGGCGAGGAGCTATTCTACAATGGCACTCCCATCGCCCCTGCTTGTGCATTGTGCCACACCCTGAGCGGAGAGGTTTTGGTCGGCCCCTCGCTACAGGGCATCCAAGAGGCCGCCAGCCGTCGCGTGCCTGGCCAGTCAGCCGAAAGTTACATTCGCACCTCTATTATCACCCCCAATGCTTACAAGCCTGCCGGTTTTGAGAACGGCTCTATGTTCCAGGGCTATGGGCAGGTGCTGACCGAGCAGCAGATCGATGCGCTGGTCGCTTTTCTACTCACACAATGAGCCAAATCGCAGGGGCGAAGGAGAAAAAAGGAGCAGCCGGTCGGCTCCTTCTTGTCGTTACTGGTCACCGGCTGCTTTGGCTATTGGCCAGCGCGGACGACGCGATAAATCGCGTTCAGGTCGCTGAAGTAAATGGCACCGTCGGGGCCGGTGGTGATGTCAACAGCGCAACGCGGATAACCTAGCTCCACCGAACCCCCGCCGACAACGGACACTCCATCCTCGCCGAGGTTGACATAATACATCCTGCCCAGGTTGTAGGCGCAATAGAACATGTAGTGGTGCCATTCCGGGAAAAGATCGCCCGTATAGAACATGATCCCAGTAGGTGAGATAGGCGGTGTGAAGTACAGGATCGGCGGCTCAAAGCGGGTCGGATAATCTGGCGGGAGGGCGTTGTCCTCGCACAGGCCATCAATGCGCCAGCCGTAATCTAACCCAGGCAGGATGCGGTTAATCTCATCGTCGCAGTCCGGGCCGTTTTCTGTGCCGTACATAACACCGGTGACCGGATGGAAGGTAAAAGCATAAGTGTTGCGCAAACCGTAGGCCCAGATCGTCGAGTTAGGGTCGGGGTTATCCGGCGCTGGCTGGACAGGGACGGTGGGTAGCATCCGGTGAATCTTGCCCTGGGGTGCGTCGCGGTCCACCGTGCTGAGGATGTTATTATGCGAGCCGGGGGAAAGGTATAACATCCCATCGGGGCCGAATTTCACATCACCCCCGTTCAGGATAGTCGATTCAGGGAAGGCGTCCTCGATCTCCCAGGCGACCCGCACATCCGTGCCTGTTCCATTTTGCTCCACAAAACGCACCAAGCGATGCCAAGGCCGGTCGCGCTCATGGTTCGGATCGCCCCAAGTGTGGTATGCCCAGATGTAATGATTCTCCTCAAAGTTTGGATCAAGGGTGATGCCGAGCAAACCCTGCTCCCCCTCCACGTTGGTGGGCAACTCTATTACCGGCTCCGGCTGAAGCACGCCGTCTGGTGAGATCACGCGGATGGCTCCGTTTTTTTCTGCCACAAACAACCGGCCATCTGGAGACCATGCCATGCGGGTGGGAAAGTTTAGCCCGGCCACATACAGTTCAATCTCAACCGCTACCTTCGGTTCCTGAAGCAGCGGAGGGGGTTCGCGGACCGCGGGGAGAGCGTTGGGATCAGGCGTTGGCGCACTGTTCCGACAGGCTGCCAACAAGAACACGATGGTCATAGACGGAAGCAGAGACAAGGCGCGAAGGAGTTTCATGAGGCTAAATTCTCCCAGGCAAAATGCCACAGGGGCTTTTAGTTTGGGGTTGTGCGGGGACGGATTATAACCTGTTGATCCCAGACTGCCGAATAGGGAGCTTTCTATCTCCTCCTCTCTCTCCCCATCGGCAAATGTAGGACCAACTGGCATGGGAATCCGGGTGGTGCTAGGATTATCCCAATACCACTTCTCCCTCCCGGCCACAGGCAGAGATGTCCAACCAGGCACAGCCGGTCGATCCGCTTGAATCCTACTTTGCCGCCACCTCGCTATCGGGGCTGATCCGGAGCGGCTTAACTTTGCTGAAGGCACGCCATGTGCGGCTCCGTTCTGCGGCAGAAGCGCAGAGGTTCGGCCTCCCCACCTTTTCCGACCAGGTGTTGTATGTCCTCCTGATCGTCATACCCGCGATCACCCTCAACCTTTTCCAGCATCTCAGAACCGCGCTCACGGGTCAGGCCCGCCAGTTTCCGCACGGATCGTGGCAATTCTATCTGGGATTTGGCCTGCGGGAAGACCTTGCCAAGTTTACGGTCGAGACGAGCGGTTACCACGCGAATCGGCCTGAGCAAGCCAGCGAGTTGCATGATCTTACCGCTTGGGGGATGGCGCTGATCCAGTTCCTGTGGGGTTATGAGGACCTGATGGGCGCTGTGTGGGACGAATGGACAACGCTGCGGTTGATCACGGAGGCGGGCGAAGGGGCCGGGCTAAGCCACCATGACCTCTTCTTTCGCATCCAGAGGCAATGGGAGATGGCCCGTCCCTACCGGATGCCGCTTAATGGAACCTACGCGGATATCCGGCGGGCGCTTTTCCAGGACTTCATCAGACCGCGCTACGAAATGCTGCCCCCAGATTGGCAAAAATACGTAACCGAGCGCTACGAAACGCTGGCTGCCTGCCGCCGCGCCAGTTATCAGAAGCAAATGTCGCTGCTGGCTCGCATCGTCCCTGGGCAGTTCATGGACACCAAGGAGCCGATCCCCCTGTGGGATGCACGGATCGGGCTGATCTACGGGGGGCGCTACTATCTGCTGGACGTTGCCGCACACGATGAAGAGGGTCGCCCGGTTGTCTATGCGCCCAGCGGTGGATCGTGGCCACTGCGCTTTAGCAAGGGGGAACCCGTAGATGAAACTGGAGAGCGGATCGTTTTAGAGGGGGATCAGCTATACCGTGCGCGTGATCACAAATGGGTGGGCTACCTGAATATGGCCCCTGTCTCGCACGTCGAGTGGCAGCTTCAGCAAATCCTGTCACAGCCAGCTCATGAGCCGCGCCAACCGGAGCTGGCAACCGACATTCTGCTGGCCGAAACACCCCGGGCAGCTCAGGAAAGATTGCGCGGTCTGCTGCCGCCCCAGACTCAGGCCGAGCTGGATCGGCTCGGGCAAGCTCCTATCCTGATCAACTGGGATGCGGGTGATAGCAACGACTGGCTTGCCAAGCTACGCCGTGCCCAGCGCGGGATCGGGGATCACGCGCTCACGGTGCGGCGCACGGAGAGCACCTTTATCTTCGACCAATCGCACGTCTTCTTTGATGGCACATGGTCGCTGGCGATGGCTGAAGTGCTGACGAACGCTGCCGTTCAGTGGTGCCACCGGATCGTGACTATCACCCCCACCGAGTGCACTCCCATCGAGCCGCTCCGGCTCCATGCCTCGGATCGGTTTCGCCGCGCAGCGCAGGCCCTGCGCCAGGTTCCAGAGGTATCAGCTGAGACGACCATCTGGGAATTCATCCCCCAGGTCTCCAAGCTGCGCCAGATGCTGCTTCAGCAGGGGACCCGGCTGACGGCCAACGATCTGTTGGTCATCACTCGGATTGTCCATGCCGCTCACTACGTCCCTTCGCCCAGTGTACAAAAGGAGATCGATGCTCTGCGGGATGGGGCGAAGACCCCGGATGAGAAACGCGCGGTGGCTGCGATTCAGCGCTCCCTCAAGCGGGGGCGGCTGACTAACCCGGCGCTGTTGATCCCAGTGGATGCATCTCCACATGAGCCACATGAGCGATTGTTCCCGATCACCTTTCGCAACCTTGTTCTGGCCGACAATCTTGTGTGGGTGTGGGATGACACCTGGGAAGCCTACCAGGCGTACCGGCGCATCGAGCCGCCCGATACGCCAGAAGGGGTGGCAGCGCTGAAGGCATTTGCCCTGAAGCGTGCCCTGTTGATCGGCAATTTGATCGCCTTCAGTCACGTGCTGGCAGCGAACAAAGCCGTTGGCCTACGTGGTGAGAGCCTGAACATTGCTGTTCTCAAAATGCTAGTGGGGTTGCCCAGTTGGCTGCAACGATTTCTGAACTTGATCCCGGAGCAGTTCTCCGTACTCAATGAGATCATCAAGGGGGATGAGGTATATTCAAATGTAGGGCGCGTTGCGCCTGGTTCATCGCTGACGCGCTTCATGAGCGCCAAAGACGACGGCAACACCAAGGCGCTGGTGTGGGGCGTTATGTCAGACGATCAGGACCGTCTGATCGTCACAATGCGCGACTTCCGCCCCCACGTCAAGCCGCTGATACAGGCTGGCCGTGCTGATCTGGCCCAGCGCTTGGCGCAAGATTATGTCACAACCTATACTGCCGATCTGATCGGACTAGTAGCGAGGTTGGTGGCGATGCTCCAGGTCGATACGCGAGGGCTGTAAGAACCTGAAGGACAAGCGCGGCGCCATTACACACGAAACACCTACCCGCTTGTCCAACCGGATAGGTGTCAGATGCCCCGGGAGAGACTCGAACTCTCACGCCCAAAGGGCACAGGCCCTCAACCTGCTGCGTATGCCAATTCCGCCACCGGGGCGCACGACACATTATAAGCATTTCACTGGGCAGTGTCAATGCGCCGCCACCTTCCGCCCAGGTCTACAGGAGTATCTTTTTCAGGGATGACTGGTTTGCGTGAGCTGCCCCTCTTTCCCCTTCACACGGTGCTGTTTCCCGGCATGACATTGTCACTGCACATCTTCGAACCGCGTTACCGACTCATGATTGGAGAGTGCATCCGGCAAGGTAGCCCATTCGGAGTGGTGTTGATCCGGAGGGGAGCCGAGGTTGGCGGACCCGCCATCACCTACAACGTCGGCACATCTGCCTACGTCACCCAGATCGAACAGTTACCTGACCGGCGGCTGAATATCCAGGCTGTCGGCCACCAGCGCTTCAAAATACAATCCGTCCAGGACGACAAACCCTACCCCATCGGCATTATCGAAGACGACCCCATAGGAGGCGAGAACGATCCCCAGATCGAAGCCGCCGCTGCGCGGCTCCTTCCGTGGCTACGTACATATCTTGCCCTTCTTCACAAGGTCGGGGCTACTCGTATGCTCCCTGACAGGCTGCCGCAGGATAGTCAGGCTCTCGCCTTTTTCACCGCTATTCTCCTCCCCTTACGATTAGACGAGAAGCAGGAGCTCCTGGAGTGCGATACTATCTTGACGTTGTTGGACAGGCAACTTCTCTTGATGAAGCGTGAGATGATGCTCCTGGAATCCGTGTTGCTGCATGAGCCGCCCAGGAGGGACCTGGGAACACCCTTCTCGGAAAACTGATATCTCAAAGGAGCAGGCACAAATGCGGATCGTGCTGGATGCTATGGGCTCAGATCATTATCCTGTGCCGGACGTAGCGGGCGCTGTGCTCGCAGCAAGAGAATGGGCTGATGAGATCATTCTGGTGGGCGACCGGGGGAAGATCGAAGCCGAACTTGGCAAGTACCCAGTGCAGGGATTAAGGCTTCACGTTGTCCATGCCCCCCAAATCATTGAGATGACAGACAAGCCTGCCGAAGCGGCTGAGAAGAAGCCGGATTCGTCCATGCATGTAGGGATGCGGCTGGTACGGGATGGCGAAGCGGACGCCTTTGTCACCGCCGGGAACACAGGGGCGGTGCTAGCGGTCGCCATGCTGCACACGTTGAAGCGCATCCGAGGGGTCAAACGACCAGCACTAACTGCTGTCTTCCGTAACCCGTCTGGCTACACGATCATGGCGGACTTCGGCGCTAATGCCGATTGTCGTCCAGAGTGGCTGGTTCAGTTTGGTGTGATGGCTCATCTGTACGCTCGGTTGGCTCTCGGCATCTCCGAGCCTCGAGTGGCACTGCTGAGCAACGGTGAAGAGGAAGGCAAGGGAAATGCCCTTGTCCATGAGGCCACCCCGCTGATGAAGCAGTGTCGCCAGTTTAACTACGTGGGCAATGTCGAGCCAAAAGAAGTCTTGCAGGGAAAGACAGACGTGGTCATTCACGATGGCTTTACTGGCAATATTATGGGCAAGACCCTTGAAGCGATGGGGAGCATGATGCGCCAGATGATCGCGGAGGAGATCAAAGCCGGGCCACTAACCGCTATGGGCGGCTTGCTGGCCCGCCCAGCCTTTAAGCGTGTGGGCAAGCGGATCGACCCTTTTGAGATCGGTGGGGCACCCCTGCTGGGCGTCAACGGCGTGGTGATCATTGGCCATGGTCGCTCGAACGAGATAGCTATCAAGAACGCGATCCGCCAGGCTCGGCAGGCTGTACTGGGGAACGTTGTCGAGTCCATTCAAGCAGGGCTGGGAGCTGGGGCTTAGCTTGCTCGGCGACGGGCTTCCATCACGTTCGGCACGCGCTCGATCTTGGCGAGCACGTGGCTGAGCTGGGCGGCGCTCTCCACCTCCATCGTTAACATGAAGGTCGCGATGTGATTATGGGTACGGATGTTTACATCGCGCATGTTGATCCGCTCTTCTGCGATCGCTGCGCCGATGTCTCGCATCAAACCCTCCCGGTCGTAGGCGTTGATAATCACCGGCACAGGATAGCGTGATGATTTTGCATCACCCCCATCACCCCAATCGACGGCAATCAGGCGCTCCTGATCTGGGAGGTTGAGGACGCTCCGGCAGTCCTTGCGGTGAATCGTCACGCCACGCCCGCGCGTGATATAGCCGATGATCTCATCCCCCTGGACGGGGTTGCAACAGCGGGCCAGGGTTGTCAACAATCCGCCCGTGCCCTGGATTCGAATCCCTGTTGTAGATGGAGGAGATGGGGGCGACGAACTCGTGACCAGCAATTCGGCCTCATCCTGTGTCGCTCGGCGTTCCATCTCCAGCACGCGGGTTGCGATCTGGTGTGGATGAATATCGCCAAAGCCAATCTGCGCTAGCAAATCCTCCGTCTTTTCAATGCCAAACAGCGCAGCCACCTGATCGTGCGAGGTTTTCTCCAGGCCAAGGCGTTTTAATTCCCGATCCAGCACATCGCGGCCTAAGGCAAGCATCTTCTCTCGATCTTGCTTGCGGAACCACTGCCGGATCTTGGTGGCGGCGCGTTTGGTTTTAACAAAGCCCAGATTAGGGTTGAGCCAATCTCGACTAGGACCTCCCCGTTTAGCCGTCAAAATCTCGACGCGATCACCAACCCGCAGGGTGTAGTCGAGAGACACAAGCCGGCCATTTACTTTAGCCCCCCGACAGCGATCCCCAATATCCGTATGGATATGATAGGCAAAATCAATGGGAGTTGCTCCTGCAGGCAGATCGATGATATCGCCACGCGGGGTGAAAACGTACACCCGATCCTGGAACACATCGCTGCGCATCGCGTCGAGAAACTCGTCAGGGTCGTCAACATTGCGTCCCACTTCCATCAGGTCACGCAGATGCTTGATACGACGCTCGAAGGCTTCATCACGCTGGCGATCTTGCTCCTTGTAGCGCCAGTGGGCGGCGACACCATATTCGGCGTGTTCGTGCATCTCCCAGGTGCGAATCTGCACCTCCAGAGTCTTTCCATCCTCTAAGATGACGGCGGTGTGGAGGGACTGGTAGAAGTTATCCTTAGGAACTGCGATGTAATCATCAAATTCGCCTGCAATGGGCCGCCAGGTCTGATGAATGATCCCCAACACCTGGTAACAGGTATAGACATCGTCCACAATGACGCGGATAGCTCGTACATCAAAGATCTGGTCGAAGGAAATGCCCTTGCGCTCCATCTTGCGCCAGATGCTGTAGATATGCTTGGAGCGCCCGCTCACGTCAGCGACAATGTTGTGTTCCGCGAGGATGTTTTTGAGCCGTGTCACAATGAAGTCAACATAGTAATCCCGGTCCGCACGGCGTTCATCTATCAGCTTGGCGATCATCCGATAGCGGTCTGGCTCTAGGTAACGGAATGACAGGTCTTCTAATTCCCACTTCATCTGCCAGATTCCGAGCCGGCTGGCGAGAGGGGCAAAGATATCCATCGTCTCACGGGCATTGCGCTGCTGCTTCTCACTGGGAAGGTGACCGAGTGTGCGCATATTATGCAGCCGATCAGCGAGCTTGATCAGGATCACCCGGACATCATCGTTCATCGCCAACAGGGTCTTACGCAGGTAGTCCGATTCCCGCCCCCGATCTCGCCCTTTGGAGGTTCCATCCTCGTCCCCCTGAGTGCGATCCAGCTTGGTGACTGCCTCGAGCTTGGTCACGCCATCGACTAGATTGGCAATTTCCGTGCCGAACTCCTCCTCAATGTCCTGGAGTGTGATGTGCTTGTTGTCCTCTACCACATCGTGTAGCAGGCCCGACGCCACAACAGCGGAATCCAGCCCCAGGTCGATCAGAATGCGGGCCACTTCGACGCAATGGACGAAATAGTCTTCACCGGATTGACGCTTTTGCCCTTCGTGAGCCTTGCGGGCAAAGTCGTAGGCGCGCTTCAACAAGGCCTGTTCGGGGAGAGACAGGTTAGACCGTGAGGCAATCAGCTCGTCAAAACTGAGGATCGTACCCATCTAACCTCATCCATTGCGGCTCAGCCATACAGTAAACCCTTTTCACTTTAGATCATAGATCAAGCCTAGTGCGCTCGCAATCATGGAGGGCGAGTGAGGCAGCACCCGTGTCGATTTCGCATTCCAACAACAGTTTTCTAGGGAGTAGAGGTTGGTGAGGCTTCCGGGATTGCCTGAGAACGGGTCAGTTCGACCCAGTTGGTCATGCCAGGGACGACTTCGACTATGCCTGCCCATACTCCCTGTTCGTGCCGGGCAGTGACCAGGTATTGCCCTGCGGGGATGTCGGGGATGGTAAAATTCTCCTGCCAGTTGTCATCGGAATTCACGCTCGGCCCCGCGTAAGTGCTGGTGCGGTAAATGGCCTCCCCAGTAGTGCGGTCGATGAGGGTAATAGCCGCATCAGCCACCCACTGCCCATTCTCATCAGCCACACGACCCGCGATGACGCCCCTCCCGATATAAGGGGCAATCCAGAGATCGGGGTTGCGTACTGCGCTGTAGCGGTCGTGTGCAATGCGAACCTCGAAGTGAACATGGGGGCCGCTGACCTGGCCGGTATTGCCGATCAGCCCGATCACCTGACCCGCCTCCACGCGCTCACCCTCCTCAACCAACAGAGCGGATAGGTGAGCATAGAGAGTAAAGATGGGCTGGCCGTTGTATCCGAAGTCGTGCTGTATCACAACCGTATTACCATAGGCTGTGATCGCCTCATCCTCGGTGATATGCCCCTTTCCGGCAGCAACGACCACCCCGTCACCTGCTGCTAGCACCTCAACACCAATCGGGTTTGCGAGGTCGACCCCATGATGGATGCGCAGATCGTCTGCTGGGCCATCAGAGCCATACGCATAGTGTGGCAATCCAAAGTTGTTGGAATTGGACGCAACAGGGCGAAGCAGCCAGTAGTGATCGAAGGGGTGGCGTGCCAGTGGGACCTCCGCCGGGGGCGGATTCCAGTCTTCTGCGACTCCAGTTGCGCCAGAGGGTGTGTTGGGCTGCGGGACTTGAAGTTGCGAGGCGTACACTGCGTAAACTGAATCTGGCGTTGTCCCTGTTTCAGCAACAGGTGGAGGCGAAATGACGGTCGAGGTGGCTGCGGCAGCGAGTTGGCGGTTGCTGGCGTCCTGCACTAGCGTGGGAGTGGCTGGTGGTGAGACGGGATAGGTGAGCGCCAGGAGAGGCAAAGTTCGGTCTGGCAAGCTCGTTCCACCGGACGGTCGAGCTGCAATCAGGCCAACCACCGCTACTGTTGCCACCGCCAAAAACAGGAAAATGCTCTGCGAACGATTCATCTTAGGTGCAACTTACTATTCCCGAGAGCTGGGCATGGGCGTGGATGTTGCGGGCGTGGATGCGACTGTTGGGGATGACGTTGCGCCAGGAGTCCCGCCTAGCGTGGGGATCGCAGTGGGTTCCAGCCTCGGAGCAGGTGTAGGGGTGTAAAAGGACTGCTCTAACGCTCCCGGTGGATAAAGCTCGGACATGGCTGTCCACCAATCGAGGCCATCGCGTTTCTCATACTGCCAATACAGCACGCCGGGCCAGTTGTACCGCCATGTCTCATCACTTGGCGTGCGATCCCATCCATATAACTCGGCGAGCTGAGTGAAATCTACGTAGTAGCCAGGGGGAACGGATTGCTTGGGGCGACCTCCACTCTCGTAAGCACGAACATCACCGCTGGCGCGTGCGCCGAAATCCCAAGGGAGACTCCGCAAAGGCTCGCCAAGCGATCCATCCTGGACTGCTGCCCGCACGAATAGCCGCCAGTATGTATCAGCGCCTATCTGTTCCATGACCAGTTCGATCTGGGCGGGATCGCCTTGGTTGTAGGCTTGAACGATGTCGATGGCGCGCCCCGCTTTGTGCCAGTTGTAGACCTCTTCGCCAGGCTGCACTGGCCGATCCAGTGCCCACCATACGTGATCCAGCCGGCCCAGGAAATCCCAGCCAGCCTCCCGATTGACCCGGTCACGCAGCGCCATGAAGGAGCCATCCACCCGGTCGCTCAGGTATGCCAGGTCCGCTATGACCCCAGTCAGATTGATGAGACGATAAGGAGCTTCTTGCCCCTCCTGGGGAAGAACCGGTTCAAAATAGGGTGTGGGGAGCGCTGCCGTTGCAGCAAAGGCTAGACTCCCCTGCAAAACCGAGGGCAGCGAAGCAGCAGTCCAATCCGGACTGGAGGCAACAGAGGCTAACGCAAACGCCTGGACAGAACTTTCCCACGCGCCGAGCTGCCCCGACAGCATCAGACTGCCACTGCCTGATGAAGCGCGCGGACTGATGAATACCAGGTTGGAGCCATCCGGCGACCAGGCAGGGGATGTGCCCTGGCCGATGACAACCGGCTCTGCTGTGATATCCACCACCGAGCGTGTGTAGATTAGAGATAGTCCGTTCTCCCGCGCGCTGTAAGCGATCATCCTTCCATCGGGGCTCCAGGCGGGCTGTCCTTCGTCGATCGCCGGCGTGCTGGTCAGGTTGATGGCGCGGTCTTCGTTTGGATCATCTAGTGAGAGTAGGTAGATATCCGGGTTACCGTCTCGCAGGGAAACGTAGACAATGCTGCGGCCCTCCGGCGCTGCTGTCCACTGAGGCTGAAAGTCCGGTGCAGGATGGCGGGTGACCCGGTAAGGACCTTCGCTACCATCTGCCTTCATCAGGTAGACATCGAGGTTGCCGTCGATGTAGCGTTCATAAGCGATCCACTGACCGTCAGGACTCCAGGTTGGGCCAGCGTCAAAGGCAGGATCGTTGGTTAATCTGCGAATGGTTCCCGTCTGAATATCGAGAATGTAAAGTTCCCAATTGCCATCCCGATGAGAAGCAAAGGCGATGTGCTGGCCATCCGGACTCCAGGCCGGGTCTCGGTCGTTGGCGGGGTCGTCGGTTAGTCGAACAGGCGCGGTCTGTCCCGCAACCAGCGCAAACAGGTCGGCCTGATCGCCGGCGAACATTGAGAAGACAATCGTTCCAACAGCGGGGGGATAGACCTCGCTTGGTGTGGAGGTGGTCAGCGGGAGCGACTGGCCTGAGGACTCATCAGCCACACTGGGCAGACCGACTGGGAATAGCCGGATGACAGGGGTTCCGTTGCCCTGGGCGGTGGTAGCCCAAAAAAGGAGCGCTACTACCGAAGCTAGCAGGATGACAGTCAGCCCGCTCAGAGATTGAACCCGGCTCTCGGCTCGTGCGGTGTCGGTCTGGAGCGGCGTTCCCCTTGGCCGTCCCCGCAGCCGAGACAGAAGCTCAACGTAACCAAGGGCGAGGTGCTCAGTACCCCAGACTCCTATCTTGACTCCCAGACGGCCCAGGCGATCCGAGATACGAAACAGGCGTGCGAACATGGGGCGATCATAACATGCTCCCCGTCGTTGTGAAAGTCACCGTTACCCAGGCAAATAGCTCGTTGACACGCCCGTGCTTGTTCTTTACTATTTAAGCGTTTCACGGAAAGTCTTTCGGCCAAACGCTTAAGCTATCTCATGCACGTTGAGGTTGAGGCTTTAATGAAAAACGGGGTTCGCATTGTGGCTATCATCGCATTCGGGATCGCAGCCATGATCCCGGCACACCGGGCAAGTTCGGCTACAGCCCAGGACCCTGTGCTTGCTCACATCATCCAGCCCGGCGATTCCCTTTTGGAGCTTGAGCTGTTCTACGGCGTCCCGTTTCATGAACTCGCCTCGGCAAACACCAAGCCGCTGTCCCGCCCGGCTCTTCCAGGAGAGGTGCTGAATATCCCGGTCAACTTCGTCACGCCTGCCGCAGCCGCCAACGAGTTGGAGTCGGCAGCCACACCGTCCACCTACATAGTCCGGCGCGGCGATACACTGTTTCGGATTGCAACGCGGTTTAACGTTTCGCTCGAGGCCCTGGCTGCTGCCAATCAGATCGTCTGGCTCGACCGGATCTATGTCGGCCAGGAGCTACACATCCCAGGCGGCGATTTTGTGATTCCGGAGTCATTCCTATCCAGCCCCGAGGCATTACCTGACAGCGCCATACCTCAACCTACCATTGTTGACGGCAAGCAGATTGTGGTGGTTCTCTCTCAGCAGCGTGTGTATGCATTTGAGAACGGAGTTCTGCTGCGCCACTTTCTCGCCTCGACCGGCCTGCCTGGAACCCCAACCGTACAGGGAGACTACGCCATTTACTACAAGATCGAGTCCCAACGCATGACAGGCCCAGGGTACGACTTGCCTGGCGTGCCTTGGGTAATGTACTTCTTTCGCGGCTATGCGCTTCATGGGACATACTGGCACAATAACTTCGGGCATCCCATGAGTCACGGTTGTGTCAACCTAAGAGCCCCTGAGGCGGAGTGGCTATACCAGTGGGCTTCCATTGGCACACCGGTGCGGGTTGTTAACTAGCTGGTCTTGGGACCGACTCGATGTAAGTTCCGATACGCCCTAATATCGCAACTTATAACGTCCGACCGGGCAACGAAGCGGACCGAGGTGCGTGGGTGATGAGGAGCTTGCATGGCCATTGCAGCCATCTGGCACGGGCGGTATAATCCCGCCGCGTGTATGTGGGATCAAGGAGTATTCCGGTGAGCGAAGGACAACCTCTCACGTTAGCTGAACTCCATCCGAAAATGGAACTGCGCGGGATCGTTCGGCGGATCGAGCTGGCGGGGGCTGTGGTTGACGTGGGTGCGGAGGTTGATGCATTGCTGCATATCTCCCAGATCCGACCTGGACGAGTGAAGAACGTTGGCGACTACCTCCAGGAGGGAAAGGAGATCACTGTCTGGGTGCATCATGTGGATGTAGGACGTGGCCAGGTTGCAGTTACCATGATTAAGCCCCCTGCTGTGTCGTGGGACGAACTGGAGATCGGGCAGATTCGTCGCGGCAAGGTGGTGCGCATCGAAAACTTTGGCGTTTTTGTGGACATCGGCGCAGAACGCCCTGGCTTGGTCCATATCAGCGAGCTGACGTCCGGCTATGTGGCGTCTCCTGGGGAGGTAGTCTCTATCGGAGATGAGGTTGAGGTCCAGATCAAAGGCGTGAATCGCCGCAAAAGCCAGATCGATCTCAGCATGAAGGCGGTGGCAGCACAGCGCACTACAGCAGCCACCGAAGAAGATAAAACGGAAGAGCTGCCTACTGCCATGGCATTGGCTTTGCAAAGGGCGCTTAAACGCGATGAACGCGAGGTCGAACGTGGCTCAACCAAGCGTGGGTGGCGGCAACCCGATCAACAACAAGAGGAGATCCTAAGCCGCACCCTACAGCGCATGGAAAACAAATAGTATCCCGGATGGGGTTGGGGGTCGTACTCCAAGGAGGCCGTAGCCAGGCGCTACGGCCTTTGCGTTTTCAGGCCTCTGTGGTTTGGAGGGCGCGGAAGACTGCAATGCCGAAGATCGCGGTCATGACAACCGCGGACGCCACGCAGTAAGGGCAGATGGCCAGGATGACAAATAGCTCCAGGTAGGTCAGATACACCGAATACAGGAAACCTATCAGGCTAAGACCGAAGATGAGCATAGGCCCATTCCGGGCAAAGGACGCGGAGGTTGTTTCCAGGATGAGCACGATCAGGATCGCTGAGTAGCCCAAGACACCAATCAACGCTACTGGAATCCCCTGGATTTCAGCGTAGCGACTCTGCCGTACGGTATCGCATCCGCCGCCTGGAGCACATAACACCTCTGTCTCGCTGAAGCTGGACCAGGTCAGATAACCTGCTATTGCGATCCCGGCTATGGCCAGAGCTATCGAGACCCCGCGAAGCCGGGGTGAGGCACTGTTTCCCACGACCTTGGCCCTCCTTGATGGTGCTGCCCGCTACCCTCCGCCAGTGGGGTAGAGTCGAAGGCTGAAGGTGAGAGGCGGACCCACCTGTAGCCCTCCCGGTAGCATCAGTGTCCATGTGCTGGTGATGAGCGGATGGTTGGGGTTATAAGCGGGCGTTTCGAGATCAAGAACAATCTCAAATTCCTCACCAGGCTGAAGTGCCTGGTTGAACTCGATGAAGTCTGGCCCGTTAAGTTGAGCGCCCTCTCGAAACTCGAGGCGTGTATCGTCATCTAACGGGCAAAGGCTGTCATTGATGATCCGAATACGTTTGGTCAGGGTTGTCAGAGCTGGGTAAGGTGAACCCTCCTCTGGGATCTGGCTGATGATCTCATAGTCATAGTCACATGCCTGTACTGTCGCGGTGAGATCGGGCGTGACG
>Ga0129299_1000553_pt1 | contig 23867 bp, 17 predicted proteins | sample ConPoolayeCmetaG_FD_94477 | JGI IMG/M metagenome (GOLD analysis project Ga0129299, IMG submission 94477) | Hot spring microbial mat communities from California, USA to study Microbial Dark Matter (Phase II) - Cone Pool mat layer C metaG ...
GAAGGGGGCAGGGGGATGAGTGGGGTTATTCCCGGGGCACGACGGCGAAATTCAGGCTCAGCCATCGGCTTGCGTTAGTCGTCGGTTTCTAACCGATAGCGAGCGAACCCGGGGCTGAGCAGTTACTTCAGTCGGATGTAATCACCGATGGGATGACTGCTGGCATCGAACGCGGGTAAACGCGCGTTGGTCGTGGCATCGTACATTCCCACGCGAATCGCGTATGCATCGAGATCGCGCGGCAAGGCGATGTCGTACACGTCCACTAGATACTCGCCCTTGAGCCAGGTGGTGGTGGGGTACGCGCCGGCGCCGGGAATCTGGTCACGCTGCGCGCGCAGTGTACCATTCGCATCTATCACGTGCACAAAGACGGTGTACGATGTATCGGTGGTCGCGAGCGCGTGCCAGTACAACACCACGCGTAACGTGCGCGCGCTCTCGGATACATCATAGCCCACCAGTCGCGCAATCTCGCCGAGTTGCGCGTTCAAGCGCCGGGTGGGCGTTGGCGCGCCAAAATAACGCGTGCGGCCGCGTACCGCGAACGTGCCGATTTCGCGCGCGCGTGTCATTATGCTGGTGGTGGGGTCGAACCACGCTACGACCAGACGATAGGTGCCATCGGGAGTGTTGCCGCGCAGGAAGAGTGTGTGCGGATCGCGTACCAGTTCGCCACTTTGCCAGCGCGTTGGGGGATAGATGCCGCGCGTGGGCGCGCTCTGTGTGGTCGCAACAATGTTGCCGCGCGCGTCGTGCACCTGGAGTTGAACGAGATAATCGCGCTCGAGTCCGCGCGTCGTTTGCCAGAACAGGGTGAGCGGTGTCGCCACACCGGGTTGCACGCGCGTGGGCACATCATAACCGACCAGACGCACGCCATTTTCAAAATCAATCTGCGTACGCTGTGGCAGCGCGGCAAGGTTCGGTTGTGTGGGCGCGCGCATCTCGATCGTTGCGAGCAATACACTCGTCTGTTCTGAATCAGCGACGCGCAAGGGACTGGGATCGCCGGTGCGATAGGCGTTCACGCGCAAGGCGTACTCGCCGGGTGGCGTGCCCGGTGGAATCGCCAGGCCGATGCGTTGTAACGCGCGCCCAATTTCGCGATCACTTTGCGCCCACACCGTGCCGCTGGCATCGAGCAGACGAAAACTCGCGGTGACCGGTTCGCGCGCGTTCCCGACGAAGCGAATCCGCACAATGTCTTGACCGGCAATCACCGGCTCGCGCGCCACGCTCACGTCGTCAAGCGACGCGCCTTCGAAGACGATGTGACGCGGCGCGCGCGGCAAGGGCGGATCGTCAGCAAACGCGAACAGTTCGAGCCGCGTGGTGCCATACCACTGATCGAGAATCGCGTAGGCGCGCTCGTGCAAGTACGCATCGAGCGCGTCTTCCAGAATGCGCCCTTGAGTTTGCAGCGCGGGGAGCCACAGGCGCGCGCGTTGCGCAGCGAGTGCCTCGAGCGCGCGATGCATCTGCGGCGGATTCTTAATCCATACCTCGTTGGGTGTTTCGATGACGCGCAATGGCGCGCCAGTGTAGTACGCTTCCAGATAACCGATTTGCCAGGGGTAGATCGCCAGAAACACATCGTCGGTTTGCGCGAGCGTTTTCATCTCGGCGATGAGCGGACGATAGTCGTCTTGAGGATAACGTGGCACGGTGTAAAAATCGGAGAGCGCGAGCGCGGAAATCGCTGCCACGCTGGCGATTCCCAGCGCGCGAGGTATCGCGCGCGTCGGCGCGAACGCGTGAATGCCCAGAGCGATCAAAATGTAGAACGCCGGCGCAGCAAACAGTAGCAAGCGTTCACTGCGAATCGGATGGAACGGATAGAGCAAATTGATGAGGTAGCCGAGCGCGAGAGGAACGGTAAGGTAGGTGAGTAGACAGGTAGAGGGTAGATAGGTAGAAGGTAGGCAGGTTGGCAGGTTGGAGGACTGTACTCCTTGTCTACCTGCTACCTGTATACCTGCTACCACTACCAACCCCACCATCACAACACTTGCCCATGCCAGCCAGTTCAACACCGTCACATGTCCAATGGAAAACGCGACGAGATGCTGCGCGAGAAAAGTGAGCGGGTCAAGTGGCGCGTATTTTTCGATTGCCACTTTGGCGGTTACATAAGCATACAGTTTGGGTCCGGCGTAAATCACCCAGGGCAGATAGAGCAGCGCGATGCCGCTCCACGCCACAATCCAGTGGACGAGTGGTGTGCGAGTCTGTCGGTCGTTGGTAGAGTGCCGTTCTTGCCAGATTTGCCACATCACGACGACGATATGCGCGACGACGATAAACGTGGCGTAGTACTGCGTGTACAGCGCGGCAGCAGTAGTGACGATGTACAGCACGGCGAGTCGCGCGGTGTGGGGGTTGCCCGGCGGCGCGTGAAGGAGACGCACGAAAAAACACCACGCTGCAAGCGTGAGGAGCGTGACCAGTCCATACATCCGCACTTCTTGTGAATAGTAGATGTGCAGCGGTGCGAGCGCGAACACGAGCGCGGCAGTGAGCGCGACGCGCGCGGAAACCAGTGTGCGCGCGAACACGAACACGAGTGGAATCGTGGCGGTGCCGACGAGTACAGAAAAAAGACGCGCGGCGATGGCGTCTTTGCCGATGAGTTGCAACCACACGTGCAAGAGCACGTAGTAGAGTGGTGGGTGAATGTCAACAGCGGTGCGTTCGAGCAGCGTCACCACATCACGCGTGGCGAAGAAGAGGCTATAGCCCTCGTCCCACCAGAGCGGTTGGAAATCGAGTGCGCGGACGCGGAGGATGAGCCCACCCAGAATCATCGCGCTGAGGAGCAAAATCGTGTGGGAACGTTTCATAGCGTCGCCCGAAAGCACGCGTGCAGTTTACGGTGTTACCCAATCGAGGTAGTACCGACCACCTTCGGGACCAAATTGGACTGCAACGTCTGGAGAGATGGGGGTGAGATCGCTCGCCGAGCGCACAATGCGGACGATAATCGGTTGATTGCCGCGTCCTGCCGCAACATCGAGTTGATAACTGAACATATTTTTGGCTTCGCGACAATTGACACCCCATTCGGGATTCATTTGTTGAGGATACAACGAATCCATTCGCGCGACGATTTTACCGCTACTATCGAGGGCAATGATGTGGACACCACCGACATACGCTTTTTGCGCGTTGGAATAGATGCGTCCTTTGATTTCGAACGTGCCGGGTCCTGCCGGGCACATTCCCTGGATTGCCATGTTATCGCTGCGTCGCCAGATGAAGGGGGATGGCGAGGGCGGAGGTGGTGCGGTGGGGGCTTTAGTGGCTGGGCGAGCTGTGGCGACCGCGCGCGCGGTCGGCGAGGCGCGAACAGTCGCGGTCGGTTCCGGCGTCGGCGCTTCGGTGGGTGTGGCGGTGGCGCGCGGCGTAAAGGTCGGGCGCGGCGTGCGCGTGGGCGTGGCAGTTGCCTGCGGCAGAAAAGCGGTAAAGGTGTCCATATTGCAGGCGAGTACGGTCAAGGCAACCAGCGCTAAAATGCTGATACGCAGTACGCGATGTCGTTCCAAATCAGCCACTCCTTTCTGTGAGCGTGTGCCATTATACTCTGGACGTGAATTCTTGGCAAAAATTGCGCGCTGTGGGTTGGGGATGAGTGTGCTACTTTGCAAATTCATTACAAGTCGAGTAAAATAATCCCATAGCGTTCATCCTTCCGAAAATACGATCGCCGACAAACGACCGCCGACCGCTGACGGACGACCGCCGACAGATTTTGAATTGCCGATTGTTGGATTGTTGCATAGTTGCATGGTTGCATAGTTTTATCGTTTCGTCATTCGTCATTTGTCATTCGTCATTCGTCATTCGTCATTTGCTCATTCATTTGTCTCCCGAGGTGCTCTGATGAAAATTGCTCTTGATGCAATGGGCAGCGACGCCCACCCTGTGCCCGATGTCGCTGGTGCTGTGCTTGCCGCGCGCGAGTATGGCGTTACCGTTATACTGGTTGGCGATGAAAATCGCATCAAACCCGAACTTGCCAGATACGACACGCGCGGACTGGATTTGCCCATCGTGCATACACCCACCGCGATCGCGATGACCGATCACGTGGACGCGGTCAAATCGAAAAAAGATGCTTCGATGAATCTGGCGGTCAAATTGGTGCGCGAGAAACAAGCCGATGCGTTCGTCACCGCCGGCAACACCGGCGCGGCGATGGCCGCCGCGATTGCGGGTCCTTATCTCCTCGGTCGTATCAAAGGCATCAAGCGCCCCGCGCTGACCACGACGATTCCCACTGCGACAGGACGCGTCCTGTTACTCGACATTGGCGCGAATGCAGAGGTCAAGCCGGAATACCTGTATCAATTCGCGCTGATGGGTTCGATCTATGTGGAAAAAGTGTGGGGACTCGCGCGCCCGCGCATCGGTTTGCTCTCGAACGGCGAAGAAGAGGGCAAGGGTCCACAAGTAGTGCGCGAGGCGTATGCCTTGCTCAAGCAGAGCCACTTGAATTTCGCGGGTAACGCCGAAGGGCGCGATATTCCCAGAGGCACAATGGATGTCATCGTGTGCGATGGTTACGTCGGGAATGTCGCCATCAAGTTGAGTGAAGCGCTGGCGAAAACACTCGTCGGCTTTATCAAAGACGAAATCAAAAAACGTCCGCTAGCGATGGTGGGCGCGCTGCTGGCTAAACCGGCGTTCGAGGCATTGCGCGCGCGCCTCGATCCTTCCGAAGTAGGTGGCGGCATCTTGTTGGGTGTGGATGGCGTGGTGGTCATCGGTCACGGTAGTTCAGATGCTAAAGCGATCAAGAACGCCATCCGCGTCGCCAAACAAGCCGTCGAGGGAAAGATTGTCGAACTGATTCGCACAGGGATTCAGGAAGTCGAGGGAGAATGACAGCACCGCACACGCGCGTGGTGATTACCGGGCTGGGGGCTATCACCCCACTCGGTAACACGCCCGAAGAATTCTGGCAAAACTTGCTCGCCGGCAAATCGGGTGTTGCACCGATTACACTATTCGATGCCAGTCACCTCAAAACGCGCATCGCTGCCCAAGTCAAAAATTTTGATGCGACAAAATACGTTGAACCCAAAGACGCGCGACGAATGGGACGCGCGACCCTGTTCGCACTGGCTGCCGCTAAAGACGCCATTCGTGATGCAGGATTCGGTGAACGCTTTAACAATAACGAACGCGTCGGCGTTGTGTTGGGCACCGGCATCGGCGGCTTTCCCGAAGCGATCAAAGAGCATCACGAGTATGCACGCCAGGGCACGGGACGCGTCAGTCCGTTTCTGGCGGCGTTGATTCTGCCGAATATGTCCGCGTTTTTCATAGCGCAGCACTATGGCGCGCACGGATTCAATTCGACGATTGTGACCACCTGCGCGGCGAGCAACGACGCCATCGGACTGGCGACCGAGGTGATTCGGCGTGGCGATGCGGATGTGATGCTCGCGGGCGGAACCGAAGCGCTCATTTCCGATATTATCTTTGTCGCTTTTGGCGCGATGCGCGCGCTCTCGACGCGTAACGATGAACCGACGCGCGCGTCCCGTCCTTTCGATAAAGATCGTGACGGTGTTGTGATTGGCGAGGGCGCCGCCGTGTTGGTGCTGGAAAGGCTGGAACACGCGCGCGCGCGCGGTGCACGCATCTATGCCGAAGTGCTCGCCTATGCGTCGAATTCCGACGGTTACCATTTTGTCGCCCCGGAACCGCACGCCAGAGGTGCCATTCGCGCGATGCAGGATGTGCTTGCCAGAGCCGGCATCACCCCCGCGCAAGTGGATTACATCAACGCGCATGCGACAGCCACACCGCTCAACGATCCGATCGAGACGCTGGCGATCAAACACGTTTTCGGCGCACATGCCTATCGCATTCCCATCAGTGCGACCAAGTCAATGATTGGACATTCGATGGGGGCGGCAGGCGCGCTCGAAGCGGTGGCGTGTGTAATGACCCTGCGTGATCAAAAAATTCACCCCACGCTCAATCTCGATAACCCGGACCCCGCGTGTGATCTCGATTATGTACCGCATCGGGCGCGGGAGGCACCCGTCAAGATTGTCTTGTCCAACACGTTTGGATTTGGCGGGCAGAACGCATGCTTGGTATTGGCAAAATATGTGCCTTGATGGAGGAAGAACCAATGATTTCGGACACACTCACAGCGCCGCCGGTCGAAATACTGACCGCGCAACGCTGGCAACCGCAGGAGTTGATGCAGAGGCAGCCCGTTGCGCGCGCGCCGCGTACGCGCGTGGTCGTCACAGGGATGGGCGCGATCACGCCGCTGGGTCACACGCCAGATGAATTCTGGCAGAATCTACTTGCAGGCAAGTCGGGTGTCGGACCAGTCACCTTGTTCGATGCCAGTCGTTACAAAACCCGAATCGCCGCTGAAGTCAAAGGGTTTGACGCGGCGCGCTATGGGGTGGATCCCAAAGACGCGCGCCGCATGGGTCGCGCGACCTTGTTTGCCATCGCGGCGAGTAAAGACGCGCTGCGCGATGCCGGCTTTCCAGAGGGTTTGCAGGAGAATGAACGCGCCGGCGTCTTGCTCGGTACGGCGCTGGGTGGTTTTGTCGAAGCCATCGAGGCGCATAACCTCTTTTTGCAAAAAGGTCCCGATCGGCTCAGCCCGTTTCTGGCGGCGGTGATTCTGCCGAATATGCCTTCGTTCTACGTGGCGTACTATTTTCGCGCGCGCGGCTATAACTCGACGGTAGTGACAGCATGCGCCGCCGGGACGCATGCCATCGGCGCGGCGGCAGAAATCATTCGCCGCGGCGATGCGGACATTATGCTCGCTGGCGGCACCGATGCGGTCATCTCCGAAATCGTCTTCGCCGCGTTTGGCGTGATGCGCGCCATGAGCACGCGCAACGACGAACCGACGCGCGCCAGTCGCCCGTTCGACAAAGACCGCGACGGTTTTGTGATTGGCGAAGGGGCAGCCGTGGTGGTGTTGGAAAAGTTGGAACACGCGCTCGCGCGCGGGGCAAAAATTTATGCCGAAGTGCTCGGCTATGCCACCAACTCCGATGCCTACCACTTTGCCGCTCCCGATCCGCAAGCCATCGGCGCAACGAATGTGATGCGCGACGCCCTGCACAATGCCAACATCGCACCCGAGCAGGTAGATTACATCAATACACACGGCACCTCTACACCGCTCAACGATGCCGGCGAAACACTTGCTATCAAAAACGTCTTTGGTAAACATGCCTACACCATCCCCGTCAACTCCACCAAGTCTATGATCGGGCATGCGATGGGCGCCGCCGGCGCATTCGAAGCCGTGGTGTGCGTGATGACCCTGCGTGATCAAATGGTGCATCCAACCGTGAATTACGAAACGCCCGACCCTGCCTGCGATCTCGATTACGTGCCGAACGTCGCACGCGCGGCAAAGGTGAATATCGCCATCTCGAATTCGTTTGGCCTGGGTGGGCAGAACGCGTGTCTGGTGCTGGCAAAGTATCAATGAACCAATGAGCCAATGAACCAATGAGCCAAAGGGACGAAGGACGAATGACGAAGGACGAATGACAAATGAACAAATGGTTTTGGCTCATTGGCACATTGGATAATTGGCTCATTGATAAAGAGGAGACTATGCGACTGACAAGCAATGAAAAACTCATCGAACAACGTAGCCGCTGGGCGCGTTATTTCACTTTTGCTGGTATGGGCTTGTTACTGGCATCTCTGGTTACATCGTTTACGACGGACTATATGGCTCTGGCGTACGGTACACTGCTGGGTGGCTTTGTCGTTGCGATGATTGGCTCGTACTGGGCGCACAAGTGGCTGCGTCCGCCGCGTGCGGATCAAGCCCTCGAAAAAGCACTCAAGGGATTCGATAACAAGCATCATCTCTACAACTATCTTTTGCCTGCCGAGCACGTTCTAGTCGCGCCCAGTGGCGTATGGGTCTTTAAAGTCAAATACCACGACGATCAAATCATTTGTAAAAATCGCAAATGGCATCGCCCCTGGCGCTGGTCGCGCTTGTTCGGTGCCTGGGCACAAGAACCCCTCGGCGATCCCATCGCCGAGTTGCAAGAGGACATTCAAAAGATCAAACGCTTGTTGGCAACTCAGGTGGAGAACTCTGTGCCTGTGGATGGCTATGTGGTGTTCACGCACCCGCGCGCCCAGTTGATCATTGACGATCCTGCTTTACCGGTGGTGATGGTCGGTGATTTAAAAGATACGCTCCGCAAACAAAAACGCGCGGCAATCCTGCCACCACCTCTACTGAACAAGATCGAGACGCTCTTCGATGAATACATCAAAGCGAAACATGCCCTCAGGCAATGATGTGGGTACGATGCGGTTGGGGTTCGGGAGGAGATGTTCCCAATGCCAATGACGCTTGCTGATTTTCCTCGTCCAACAGGTGATAACGGTCGCGGTTTGCACGGCAGTGCCTTGCCGGGCTGGACAGGTGGTGCCGAAGGATATGACTATTGGATTCGCGAACTCGTCGAGATGGGAATCAAATGGTTCAAGGTGGTTGACGATGGCGGCGATAGTTTACCGTGGTGTGAGAAATTACTCGATGCCGGCATCTTTCCCATCGTCCGCATTCTGCGCCGCGATCCACCGCCGAACGATACACCCGAACCTAATCCCGGTCATATCGGCGCGGCGGAGGAGCAGACGATTCGCCGCTTGATTGCTGCCGGGGTGCGCTATTTCGAGACCAACAACGAACCGAATTTGAGTGTCGAATGGAAACACAACGCGATGCCCGGCAACGCGCTCGAATGTGCCAAACTGGTCGCGCTCAACTGGCTCTTTGACGCGCGGTTGATTTTGTCGTGGGGTGGGTTTCCCGGTTTGCCTGCCATCAGCAGTGGTGGCACAATGGATTTGATGGGCGCGCTCGTGACGCTGGGACGCGCTGATATTTTGCTGGAAGGCTGTTGGATCGCGGTGCATTGTTTTGGTGGCAATCGTCCGCTCGATTTTCCGGACGATGCCGTGAATCGCGCGGGACAACTCCTTACCTCCGAAACGTACGCGCACGGCGTGTTTACCGAGTGGGCGTGGTGGAACACAGCGAAACGCCGTGTGGATACGCTTGACGAGATCAACACGCTGCGCGCACATCAAGCCAACCCGGCAGCAACACTGGAAACGGATCACGCGTGCTGGCGCGAATTCGAGTACTATCATTCGCTCGCGATGAAATATCTGGGGCGACCGATTCCCATCATTGCTACCGCGGGCGGTTATCAAATCGGTCGGCGTGACGATTTGCGTTACCCGCGCGTGACGCCTGCCGCGCATTGCGCACTCACCGTCGCGCTCTTCGATTTTATGCAACGTCAAGCCCCGGATTATTTCTTCGCCGCAACGCCGTGGCTGGCGTTCGATAGCGGCGGTTTTGATGCGGATGCGTGGTTCAGCACGTTCTGGCACGACGCGCTCACGCACGGTTCGGGAGGGCGCAACAATTTGCCGACGATGACCGTGCCACAGCACGATTTGGGTGAACGCTTGCCGGTGATTGACGCGGTCAAGGCGATGCAAAATCTAGCGCGCCGTTTGCCGGGCGCGCAACCCGCGCCGCCCGCGCCCGTGGTGATTTCGCTGGAGGAAAAGATGCCAGAACCTGCGCCAACCGTGTGGGCATCGTGGTTACGTGACGAGCCACCGCTGCCGACGCGCCAGGCGCAAACAGTACCGCCGCGCGAACCGTTGTTTGCGCGCGAAGCAAAAATCGAAACGCCAGCCGAATCGCCGCGCGAATCGGCGCTGGCGCGCGAAGCAAAAATCGAAACGCCTGCCGAACCGTCGCGCGAAGCGGCGCTGGCGCGCGAAGAAAAAATCGAGACACCACTCGAAGCGTCGCGCGAAGCGGCGTTTGCGCGCGAGGAAACACCTGCGCCGCCGCCCATCAAATTTGACGCGCCCGAAAGACTCGCGCCGCCAGAAACCTTTGTGCCCACCGCCGCGCGCGCGCGCGAAACGCCAGCGCCACTCGCGCTCCCTATCGGCGATGAGGTGGAATGGGATTGGCGTCTGGATGCGCTGAATGTGACGGTCGAACCAGCGCAAGTCGAGCCGGGGTTGATGTACTGGAAATTGGTGCGTGCCATTTATCAAAGTCCCGCCGAATCGAACGGTACGCATTACATCGTTTACACGGTGGTCAACGAGCGGAACGTGCCGGTGGAATATCAAAAGGTCAAGCAAAGTTGGTCGGATGGCGAGACCGAAGCGATTACGAACGAGGATGGCGAAGCGCGTATTACGCTATGGCTCGGTTACGCACCCGATCGCGGTGAGCGCGGCGCGTATGCCGCGTGGATAGATGGCTTGCCCAGTGATCGCGTGGTAGGGCTGGGGTTGCCTGCCAAACGCCACGTCAGTTTCTTGCTGACGTGGCGACGGACGCTGGCGCGGTGAGGGAGGACGGAGGACGAAAGACGAAGGACGGATGACGAAGGACGAAGGATGATGAGTGAAGTAGGGTTGGCGTGGCGTGGCTTGCCTGTAGTGGTGGGAGTGTTTTTGCTGGTGGGCTTGTGCATCGGTTTGTTCATCGGCGGTGTGCTGTGGCCCCCCCAGATTGCCAACGTGGATGTTGCCGATCTCAAACCCTCCGCGCAAGACGAGTTCATTATCCTCGTTGCCGATGCGTACGCCTACGATGGTGATTTGCCGAGCGCGCAAAAACGCCTTGCCGAATTAAAGGACAAGAACATCGCCGCACGCGTGGCGCGACTGGCAAAAGAACTCGCCGCGCAAAATCATCCCTCGGCGACGAACCTCGCCGTGCTCGCGCTCGCGCTCGGTGTTTCTGATGCGCAGATCGCGCGTCTGGTGATGACACTCACACCGGCGGCGACGCTCACGCCCACCGCGACGCCAACCGCCGCGCCGACCGATACGCCCACGCCGACGCTCACACCCTCCGTCACGCCGACGTTCAAGCCGACCAGCACTATCACGCCCACGCGCACCGCGACACGCCGCCCGACGCTTTCGCCAACGCCCAAGCCCGCCGCGCTCGCGCCAACGGTGTGGCTGCCCGCGTTTCCCGCCGAGTGGCCCGGCGGTGTGCGCTATGAACCGGCGAATGTGGCGCCGGGACAAAGGTATTGGCGCCTGGCGCGCGCGCTCTACTGCGATATTCGCGACACACGTTTCGATTGTCCCAATTTGCCGGGCGGAAGCGATGGCATCGGCATCTACGTCTTGCTGGTTAACGGCAAAGCACCCTTGTTGCTGGACGGCGCGCCCGCGAATCTAGAAGACAAGTCGAACGATCCTCACTGTCAATGCACGTACGAACTTTTCCCTGACGGTAGAACAATTCAGGTGGGGAATTTTCCCAGCGACAAAATCAGTGGACTCGCGCTGAGCAGTGTCAAGACCAAAGTGCCGCAAACCCACGTGCGCTATTTTTTAACCTTCGAGTTGGTGACGCGATGAGGACGAAGGACGAACGACGAAGGACAAACGACGAAGGACGAACGACGAAGGACAAACGACGAAGGACGAAGGACGAACGCCTTCGTCATTCGTCATTCGTCATTCGTCATTGATCATTCGTCATCCGTCATTCGTCACAGCACTTCGACATCGTGCGGTAACGATTCGCGCAAGCCACCTGGCGTCATTCGTACGAACACCGCTTTGTCGTACAATTCCTCGATCGAATGTGCGCCGCAATAACTCATCCCCGATTGCAGACCCCCGACGAGTTGCGCGAGGATTTCTTTGATGTGTCCGCGATACGGTACCGCGGCTTCCACTCCTTCCGAAACATACTCGTCAATTTCCTCTTGCGTAATCTCCGCCGTTTCACCTTCGCGGATTTTGCGGACGATGTTCGCTTGCAACGATGCCATCCCGCGCGACACTTTGTAGCGGTGTCCCTGCCGCGTCATCATCAACCCCGGACTTTCGTCCGTGCCGGCGAACAAACTGCCGATCATCACGGTGGACGCGCCAGCGGCGAGTGCCTTGACAATGTCGCCCGAATGGCGGATGCCACCATCCGCGATGATGGGAATGTGAGCGCGGCGCGCGATCTCCGCGCACGCCATCACCGCCGAAAGTTGCGGCACGCCCGCGCCCGCGACCACGCGCGTAATGCAAATCGAACCCGGTCCCACACCGACTTTGACCGCGTCCGCGCCCGCGTCAATCAAGCGTTGCGTTCCTTCTGCCGTCGCCACATTTCCGCCGATGATTTGCGCGGATGGAAAGTGCTTGCGAATACTTTGGATCATCTCGATTTCCAACCGCGAATCACCGTGCGCAATGTCAACGACGATGCAATCCGCGCCCGCGGCGAGGACGGCTTCGACGCGCTTCAATTCTTTTTCGCGTACACCCACTGCCGCGCCCACCGCGAGTCGTCCGCGCGCATCTTTGGTCGCTCTGGGAAAACGCTCGATCTTCATAATGTCTTTCAGTGTAATCAAACCGACAACGCGTCGTTCCGCATCCACCAGCGGCAACTTTTCGATGCGATGTTCGTGCAAAATCTTTTCGGCTTGTTTGATGGTGGTATCGGGTGGCGCGGTAATCACATTCTTTTGCATTATCGCGGTCACAGGACGCTGTTCGTCGTTCTCGAACAACAGATCGCGCGTTGTGACGATGCCCGCTAGCCGTTGCTCCGCATCGAGAATCAGAATGCCGCCCGTGCCAGTCGCTTCGATGATGCGTTTCACATCGCCAATTGTGTGTGTCACCGAGAGCGTAATCGGATCGTCCACCACAAACGTTTCCGATTTTTTGACGCGCGCAATCTGCTGCGCTTGCTCTTCGATTGGCATAAAACGATGAATGATGCCGATGCCGCCCTCGCGCGCCATCGCAATTGCCATTTCACTTTCGGTCACCGTGTCCATATTCGCCGAGACGATGGGAATCTGCAACGTGATCTTGTTCGTCAACTTGGTCTGCGTGGACAATTTTTTTCGCGACACCACGTCCGAGTACTGCGGTACGAGCAACACATCGTCATACGTCAATGCTACGTCGGGTAGAATTTTCATTACACACCTCCTTGTTTAGTAGGCAGTAGGCGGTAGGCAGTAGGCGGTCACCTTGCCTGCGTCCTGCCTCCTGCTACCCGTCACCTGCCTCCTGCTAACCGCCTCCTGCTTCTCGCGCCTCACGCATTATACGCACTTGACCTTTGCTCGCAACATTTCTATAATGCCCCCGCAATGGACGAACTGCTGGCTCTCTCACCACTCGATGGACGTTACGCGCGCGAGACCGCGCCACTGCAAAATTATTTTTCCGAATTTGCCTACCTGCGCGACCGCGCGCGCATCGAGATTGATTATTTGATTGCGCTCTCGCGCGACGCGCATCTCATTCGTCCTCTCGCCGCCGCCGAAATCTCCGCCCTCCAATCTCTAATCTCTAATCTCTCTCTAGACGACGCGCGCGAAATTAAAACACTCGAACGCGCCACGCGTCACGATGTCAAAGCGCTGGAGCAATTTTTGCGCGCGCGGCTTGCCGCCACCTCGCTCGCCGATGTGGTCGCGTGGTTGCACTTTGGTTTGACCTCCGAAGATGTGAATCAGACCGCGCACGCGCTCGCGCTGCGTGATGCGCGCGATCGCGTGCTGTTGCCCGCGCTCGACGAAATTCTCGCGCGCCTTGCCGCGCTGGCGCACGCGTACAAAGCCACGCCGATGCTCGCGCGCACGCATGGCCAACCGGCAGTGCCGACGACGCTGGGCAAAGAGTTGGCGGTGTTCGTTGCGCGTCTGCGCGCCCAGCGCGACGTTTTGCGCGCGCATTGCTTTGCCGCCAAACTCACCGGCGCGGTCGGCAATTTCAACGCGCACGTCGCCGCCGCGCCGAATGTGGATTGGCTCGCTTTCAGCGTGCGGTTTCTGCGCGCGTACGATTTAGAGCCGTGTCTCGTCACGACGCAACTCGCGCCGTTCGATAACTGGGTGTGCTATTTCGACGCGCTGCGCCTCACCAATTCGATTCTGCTGGACCTGGCGCAAGACCTGTGGCGATACATCAGCGACGATTATTTCAAACTGCGCGTGGTCGCGGGCGAAGTCGGTTCGTCCACGATGCCGCACAAAGTCAACCCGATTGATTTCGAGAACGCCGAGGGGAATCTGGGCATTGCGAACGCGCTGCTGGAGCAGTACGCGCGCAAACTGCCGATTTCGCGTCTGCAACGCGATCTCTCCGATTCGACGGTGCGACGCACGTTCGGCGTTGCGTTGGGGCATACGCTCGTCGCGTATATCAATCTGGCGCGCGGCTTGGAATGCTTGGAAGCGAACGTAGACAGGATGCGCGACGATTTGCTGGCGCACTGGCAAGTGCTGGCTGAAGCCGCGCAAACGATTTTGCGCGCGGCGGGCGTGCGCGACGCGTACGATCAACTCAAAGCACTCACGCGCGGCAAAATCTTTTCGGAAAGCGAATTTCGCGCGTGGATCGAAACGCTCGCGGTGGACGAATCGGTCAAGACGCAACTGCGCGCGCTCTCGCCGCTGACGTACATCGGGTTGGCGGAGCGGATCGCGGAAGAGGCAGTGAGGCAGTGAGGCAGTGGGACTGTCCTACTGTCCTACTGTCCTGCTGTCCTACTGTTTCACTGTCCTGCTAGACCTGGAGGAGAAATGAGCGTCACAGTCGTACTGGGAACGCAGTGGGGCGATGAGGGCAAGGGCAAAGCGGTGGATGTGCTGGCGCGCGAGTTTGATTTTGTCGCGCGGTTCAATGGTGGCAACAACGCGGGGCATACGCTGGTCACGTCAAAAGACACGTTCAAGTTTCATCTGATTCCATCGGGCATTTTGCAACCGCGCGCGCGCTGCCTCATCGGTGGCGGCGTGGTGATGGACCCCGGCGTTTTGCTCGATGAGATCAACGCGCTGCGCGCCGCGGGTGTTTCCATCGAGAGACGCTTGTTCATCTCGCGACGCGCGCACCTGATTTTACCGTATCACAAAATTCTCGATGGCTTGTACGAAGAAGCAAAAGGCGCGGGCGCGACCGGCACCACGCGGCGCGGCATTGGTCCAGCGTTTGCGGACAAGGCAAGTTACAACGGCTTGCGCTGGAGCGATGTGGCGGACGCGCCACTGTTCGCCGACAAGTTGCGCGTGCAACTCGCGCTGAAAAACAAAATCATCGTCGCGCTCGGCAGCGCGCCGCTCGAATTCCAAAAAATCTACGACGAGTATCGCGCCTACTACGAAACGCTCAAACCGTACATCGTCGAACTGTATCCCATCATCGAGCAAGGTTTGCGCGCGGGGAAAAAATTTCTGCTCGAACAAGCGCAGGGCGCGCTGCTTGATACCGACTGGGGGACGTATCCGTTCGTCACCGCTTCGACGACACTCGCTTCAGCGGCGACGGCAGGGCTGGGCATTCCGCCGCGCGCGATCACGCGCATCATCGGCGTCACCAAAGCATACACCACGCGCGTCGGTGGCGGACCACTGCCGACTGAAGTGACGGACGATGAACGCAGCGCGCGCGCGCTGCAAGAAATCGCCGCAACGACCGGACGGATTCGGCGTGGCGGCTGGTTCGATGCGGAGGTGGTGCGCTTTGCTGCACGCCTCAACGGCGTGGACGCGCTGTTCCTGACCAAACTTGACATCCTGAGTCAATTCGAGACGCTTCGGATTTGCGTCGGGTACGAATTCGAGGGGCGACGCGTCCACTATGCCGATCTCGACGCGTATCAACTCGCGCGCGCGCGACCGATCTATCGCACGCTGCGTGGCTGGCAATGCGACATTACGCACGCGCGCAAATTTTCCGATTTGCCGCCGCGCGCGCGGCAGTACGTCGAGACCATCGAGAAACTGGTGGGGGTGCCGGTGCGCTGGATTTCGGTGGGCCCCGAACGCGAGGCGACGATCCAACGCTGAACGCGCCGCGTTTCTCTACAGCCGTTTGACAATAGCATCGAAATTGTGCTATTATCGCAGTCGCTTTGTGATGACGGCAAAGCAAAAAATCTCATGACAGGGAGAAGTAACAATGGCACATCAACTCACAGCCAGACAATTTCCATCGTTCCAGAAAGAACTGGATGGCATTTCTAAACGAACGATGGAGGAACATTACAAACTGTATCAGGGCTATGTGAACAAGTACAACGAGATTATGGCAAAGATCGAAGCCCTGACTGCAGAGGATTATAAAGCCGCCAATCCTACTTACTCGCTGGTGCGCGAACTCAAGGTGGAACTTGCGCGTGCCATCGGCGGGGTCAAGAATCACGAGTTGTACTTTAGTCACCTGGGCGGCAAAGGTGGCACACCGGGCGGCGCGCTGTACGCGCAAATCGAAAAAGATTTTGGCTCGTTTGAGCGGTGGCTGACCGATTTCAAAGCGACGGGCGTTGCCGCGCGTGGCTGGGCGTTTCTGGCATGGGATCGCGAGTACTGGCATCTGTTCAATATGATTGGCGATGAACAATTTTCGTTCCCGGTGTGGAACGCTGTGCCCATCCTCGCGATGGACGTGTTCGAACACGCCTTTTTCATTGATTTTGGTACTGCCAAAGCCGCCTACATTGACAAGTTCTTTGCCAACCTCGATTGGAGCGACGTTGAAGCGCGCTTGAACGAGGCGAGAAAATAGATTTTCAGAAAAACCCGTTTTCGCTGGAGAAAACGGGTTTTTCTGCTGGTGATGGAGTCGAATATGTCCCACGAGTCGGTGAAGCATCGCGCGCTGGGGTTGAGCGATGAACAAGTTCTGGAAATGTATTGGTATCTTGTGCTCGCGCGACGTCTGGATGAACGGATGTGGATTTTGCATCGTCAACACGAAATTGCCTTTCACATTTCCGGGATTGGACACGAAGGTGCGCAGATCGGTGCCGCGTTTGCTTTGCGCAAGGGATATGATTGGGTGCATCCGTACTATCGCGATCTGGCACTGGTGCTAGCGCTTGGCGTATCCGCGCGCGATCTGATGCTGGCGGTCTATGGTAAAGAAGGTGAACCTTCCTCTGGTGCGCGACAGATGCCTTCGCACTTTGGTTATCGTCCGCTCAAGATCGTTTCAGGGTCAAGTCCTGTAGCAACTCAAGTCCCTCAAGCGGCGGGTATTGCCTTTGCGATTCGCTACAAAGGTACTGACGAAGTGGTGCTGACCTCGTTTGGCGAAGGTTCGACCGCGCAAGGGGACTTTCACGAGGGTTTGAACTGGGCGGGCATTCACAAGTTGCCGGTGATTTTTCTGTGTCAGAACAATCAATATGCCATTTCGACGCCGCTCCACAAGGAAACGCCGGTGCCCAACGTTGCCGATCGCGCGGCGGCGTATGGCATTCCCGGTGTAGTGGTGGATGGCAACGATGTGTTAGAAGTGTATCGCGTGATGCGTGACGCGGTGGCGCGCGCGCGACGCGGTGAAGGCGCCACACTCATCGAAGCCAAACTGTATCGGCTGGTGCCACACTCGTCGGATGACGATGATCGCACGTATCGCTCGCGCGAAGAAGTGGAGATGTGGAAAAAGCGCGAGCCGCTGGTAGTGATGCAGAATTATTTGCAGAGTGTGGGCTTGCTGGATGAGGCGCGCCTACAAGCGTATGAGGCGCGCGCGCGCCAGATGGTGGATGATGCCAACGAGTTCGCGCGCCAGGCACCCTATCCTCAACCCGCCAGCGCGCTGACAAATGTGTGGGGAGAGTTGCCTGTGCTACTCAAGGCGTAACCCCTCGCTCTAGATTTCGCGCCCGTTCTCTGAAGAAACTCCACATATCCCCCTGCCCACTTTCCGCCATGCAAAGTGCGACTGTTCGCTTTCGACGATGGCGCCTGCTCCTTCTCATCGTCACGCGGAGAGAAAGGGAGGGGGGTGTGAGCGGCTTTGCCGCCCACACATCCTTTCCCTTCCATTCCTCCTCCCCATTGAGGCGAAAGATTTTTCGCCCCAACGGGCAAGGGGCAGGGGGTGGGGCTATGCGTTCGAAGCGTGAAATTTAGAGCGTCATAATGCAATGCGAGGAGTAGAAAATTATGCCTGTTTTAACCAATATCGAAGCCGTGACGCGAACCTTGCAAGAGGAAATGCGACGCAATCCAGACATTTTCATCACGGGTGAAGATGTCGGTGTGCGCGGGGGTGTGTTTCGCGCGACCAGGGGATTGTATGAAGAGTTTGGCGAACGCCGCGTCGTTGATTCACCTCTGTCTGAATCGTCTATCATTGGCATTGGCATTGGGGCGGCGCTGTACGGTCTGCGCCCGGTGTGCGAAATCCAATTTGCCGATTTCATCGCACCGGCGTTCAATCAGATCGTCAACGAAGCCGCGCGAATGCGCTATCGTTCCAATGGCGCGTGGATCTGCCCGCTGATTATCCGCGCGCCGTACGGCGGTGGCATTAGCGGGGGGCTGTATCATTCCCAGTCCATCGAAGCGACCTACGCGCATGTGCCGGGGTTGTACGTGGTTGCCCCCGCCACGCCGTACGACATTGTGGGAATGTTGCGCTATGCTTTTCGTGTGAATGACCCGGTGTTGTTTCTGGAACACAAGAAAACGTATCGGCTCATCAAAGGTGAAGTGCCCGACGCGTGGTACACGGTGCCATTTTGCAAAGCCGACATCAAGCGCGCGGGCACCGATGTGACGGTCATCACCTTTGGGTTGATGTTACACGAAACCTTGCAGGCGGCGGAACAAGTGGCAACGGAAGGCATCAGTGTCGAGGTAGTGGATCCGCGCACGCTCAGTCCGCTGGACAAGGAGACGATTCTCGCGTCGGTGAAAAAGACGGGCAAAGTGCTGATTGTGTACGAAGACAATCTCTCATTCGGCTGGGGCGCGGAAGTGGCGGCGATCATCGCGGGCGAAGCGTTCGAGTATCTGGATGCGCCGGTGATGCGTGTGGCAGGTCCCGATGTGCCGGCCGTGCCTTTTGCGCGGACACTGCAAGATTTCTTTATGCCCAATGCCGAAAAGATTGCGCGCGCGCTGCGTCAACTGGCGGCGTATTGAGAGTGGAGAGGAGAACGATGGCAACGAATGTTGTGATGCCCCAACTGGGCGAAAGTGTTATCGAGGGAACGGTCGGCAAGTGGCTCAAGCAGGTGGGTGATCGCGTCGAGCAATACGAGCCGATTCTCGAAGTGGTCACCGATAAAGTGACGACAGAAATTCCCTCGCCAGCGTCGGGTACGTTGTTGCAGATTTTGATTGGCGAAGGTGCCACAGTCAAAGCCGGCACCGTGCTCGCGGTGATTGGCGCGCCGGGCGAAGCCGTGGCGCCCGCCGCCGCGCCTGCCCCTGCTTCCACCGCCGCGCCTGCCTCGGCCGATACTGCCGCGCCTGCGCGCGCCGGCACACCGCGCTTGACGCCGGTCGTGGCGCGGATGATCGCCGAGCATCACATCACCGATGCTGAACTCGCGACGATTCGCGGTACTGGTGAGGGAGGGCGCATTACCAAAAAGGACCTGGAGAATTTTCTCCAGACCCGCGCGCGTCCGACGAGCGCACCAGCGGTGCCAGCGTGGGAACAACCCGGCACGGGTGAACTGTTCCGTCCCACCGAAGAGGTACTCCGACCTGTGACTGCGCCAGCCAGTGGGGCGGAAGAAATCATCCCGCTCACACCGATTCGGCGTACGATTGCCGAGCATATGGTTCGCTCCAAAAACGTAGCGCCCCACGTGACGACCGTTCACGAAGCCGATATGTCGCGCGTGCTCAAGTTCCATCAAGCGCACAGTGCCGAGTTCGAAAAGCAAGGGGTGAAACTGACCTACACGGCGTACTTTGTGCAGGCAGCCGTTGCCGCGCTCAAGGCGTTTCCGCTGGTGAATGCTTCCTTCACCGAGCAAGGCATTGTGGTCAAACGCGAGGTGAACATCGGTATCGCCGTCGCAACGGACGAGGGGTTGATTGTGCCGGTGATTAAAAACGCGGACGAAAAGAGTCTGCTGGGGCTGGCGCGCGCCATCAACGATTTAGCCAGTCGCGCGCGCGAAAAACGCTTGCGACCAGAGGAGGTGCAAGGGGGAACATTCACACTGACCAACTATGGCGTCTTTGGTTCACTTTTTGGTACGCCCATCATTCATCAGCCCCAGTCGGCGGTTCTGGGCGTGGGGGCGATTCAAAAGCGCGCGGTGGTCATTGACGATATGCTGGCAATTCGCCCGATGGTGTACCTCGCGCTCTCGTTCGATCATCGTTTGCTCGATGGCGCGCTGGGCGATCAGTTTGTGCAAAAGATTAAACGCTTTCTCGAAGAGTACCCACTGACATGACGTAAGAGTGTTCACGGACGACGAAGCTGCCCGCCATCATCCCGTCCCTGTAATTACACAGCCCTGCCATCCATCGCGCCAAGCCCCACCCCTTTGCCCCTTCCCCACGCCGCGGAGCGGCGTGGGGAAGGGGGAATCAGTGAGGGAAGGTGGTGAGGGCGGGCGGCTTCGCCGCCCGCCACCACCCCGTCCTTTGACTCCCCCTCCCCGTTGGGGCGAAAAATTTTTTCGCCCCAACGGGGAGGGGGCAGGGGGTGGGGCTATGCGTTTGCACAAGTGCAAAAGGTGGGTTGAGAAGCTTGCCCCCAAGTAGTGCAAGTTGCGCGATTCTGCGTCTGATGCTACAATATTTTTGCACGCGCGGGCACTATTCGCCGATAGAAAACAATGGCTGAATAATTGCCACGCGAGACACATCTGATTGTTATGACGGCTCGTTTGATGATTCTACGCCGCCGTCGGCGGCGGCATATCCCTACCTCGCCTCCTGCACTCATCGCGCGCCTGGGGCTGAGTTTGATCGCGCTACTAGTGGGTGTGACGATAGCGACGCTCGGCGCGGGCACCGTTGCAGCGGTTGGCATCTACAATGCCTATGTCAAAGATCTCCCCGCGCCCGGCGAGATCGCCCAACAAACCTCCAGCCAGTTCAAAACGACGCGCATTTACGACCGCACAGGACAGGTTTTGCTGTACGAGATCATTGACCCGCAAGGTGGCAATCGTACCGTCGTACCGCTAGAGCGCATCCCCAGACATTGTGTCAATGCGGTCATCGCGCTCGAAGATCGTAACTTTTGGACGAACCCCGGCGTGGATTTGTACGCCATTGCGCGCGCGGCGTACACGACTTTGCGCGGCCAGCAAGTGCAAGGCGCCAGTACGATTACGCAACAGTTGGTCAAGAACGTACTGATTCCTCCCACCGAGCGCTATGTGCGCGACCCCACCGATTTTGCTACGTACAACCGCAAACTCAAAGAGATTCTGCTTGCCACCGAAATCTCGCGCCGCTATGACAAGAAACAAATTCTGGAATGGTACCTCAACGCGAACAACTATGGCAACCTGGCGTATGGCTTGCAGGCGGCTGCCGAAACGTATTTTGGCAAAAATGTTCAGGATTTGGATCTGACCGAATGCGCGACGCTGGCAGCCGTCCCGCAATATCCGCTCCTCAATCCGATTGACAATCCGCAAAAGGCACTCGAACGTCGCAATATCGTTCTCGACCAGATGGCACTGCAGGGCTATATCACTGCCGAACAAGCCGCTGCCGCCAAAGCGCAAAAACTACAGGTGACCCCCAAACGCTTTGACATTCGCGCGCCCCACTTTGTCTTTTACATTCGTCGTCAACTCGAAGAAAAGTACGGACCCGACATCGTGTATCGGGGTGGCTTGAGTGTGTACACCTCACTCGACTACAACATCCAGCAAATCACTGAGCAAGCCGCGCGCGCGCAGGTGAAAAAACTGACGGACGAAAAACGCAACGTCTCGAACGCGGCGGTGGTGGTGATGCGCCCCGGCACCGGCGAAATCCTCGCGATGGTCGGGTCGGTAGATTATTTCAATCGTGATATTGACGGACAGGTGAACATCGCGCTGGCGCCACGCCAACCCGGTTCAGCCTTCAAACCCTTTACTTACCTCACGGCGTTTGCACAAGGATACACCGCCGCCACGATGTTAATGGATGTGCGCACCGTGTTTGAAGACCCCGGCAATCCACCCTACGTTCCCGAAAACTATAATCGCAAGTATCACGGTCCAGTGCGCTTGCGTACTGCGCTGGCATCATCGTACAACATCCCCGCCGTCAAGTTGATTCAAATGGTGGGGGTGAAAAACGTCATCAACACCGCGCATCGTTTAGGAATCACGACGCTCAATCAGGACAAGTACGGACTCGCACTGACGCTGGGAGGGGGCGAAACGACGCTGCTGGATATGACGTATGCGTACAGCGTGCTCGCCAACGAAGGAACGATGGCGGGCGTGCCGGTCGCGCCGGAAAATCTCAAGCCCGGCTATCGCACCCTGGACCCGGTGGCGATTCTGAAAATCGTGGACGCGAACAACAAGACGTTGTACGAATTCAAGCAACCTCAACAGGTCCAGGTGGTGACCCCACAACTCGCCTATCTCATCAGTGATATTCTGAACGACAATGTGGCGCGCACGCCGGGCTTTGGTTCGAATAGCGTGTTGCGGTTGACGCGTCCCGCCGCAGTGAAAACCGGCACCACCTCCGACTGGCGCGACAACTGGACGATTGGCTACACGCCGGATTACGCGGTAGGCGTATGGGTAGGCAACGCCGACAATTCCGAAATGGAACACATCAGCGGTGTGATGGGTGCCGCCCCCATCTGGCGCGAGGTGATGGAGAAGATTCACCAGCCTCTGCCGGTTCGCTGGTATCAAGAACCGCCAGGGATGGTGCGCGTCGAAGTGTGCGCGACGAGCGGTTTGTTGCCTACCCCCTACTGTCCCGAACGCGTCAAAGAATTGTTCATCGCCGGGACCGAACCCAAGACGTTCGATAACATCTGGCAACCGTTCCGCATTCACAAACCGACCGGCAAACTGGCAACGGTGTACAGCCCGCCCGATCAGGTGGAAGAAAAAGTCTTTCCCATCTATCCTCCCGAAGCAGCAGACTGGGTGCGCGAAAATAAGATTCCGCAACCACCGACCGAGTACGATACATCGTCGCGAGCCGGCACGGTAGGTGGCGACGTCGCGATCCTGTCACCCGCGCCCTATTCGGCTATTGCCGGGACAGTGACCATCGTCGGCAATGTGCGCGTGGACAATCTGGCAACCTATCGCCTAGCATACGGGCAGGGGCTGGATCCAACGCAATGGACACAAATTGGGAGTGATCGTTCCGGACGTGTGGACAATGGCTTTCTGGGACAGTGGGACGTGTCCGCGCTCGATGGATTGTACACACTCAAGTTGACCGCCATCGAACGCAACGGTGCCCTGCGCGAAGCCGCGATTCAGGTCATCGTGGATAACCAGCCACCGATCATCAAAATCATTCACCCCAAGGACGGCGCGATCTACACTCCCGAAAAAGACGAGTGGGTTTCGATCAGCGTCGAAGCGGTGGACAATCGGGCAATGAATCGCGTCGAGTTTTATCTGGACGAGGGCTATCTCGGTGTGACGACGGTTGCGCCGTACAGCAAAAAATGGACGATTCGGATGTCGGATCATCTGACGCGTACACTAGCGGCTGCCGTCGCAGTGACACCGACTCTGCCGATTACCATCACGCGCGTCATCACGAATCCAGACAACACCGTTGCCACCGAACAACTGATCGGTGCCGTCTCGCGCGTCACCACAACTGTCCCTGCGGTCAGTGCAGTCTTTACGACGGGGATGGTGCTCATCTCCAACACCGTGAATGTGCCCGGTGTCCCCGGTTTTGTCGAATCCCACACGATCAAAGCGGTAGCGGTAGATGCAGCGGGTAATCGCACCACCAGTCCGGTGATTACGATTTTTGTGCAGCGCGCGGTGAAAAAGCCGTGAGTAGATTAGTCGTAATTACTCAGCCGTGCCGTCCATCGCGAAAAGC
>Ga0129299_1000554_pt1 | contig 23846 bp, 21 predicted proteins | sample ConPoolayeCmetaG_FD_94477 | JGI IMG/M metagenome (GOLD analysis project Ga0129299, IMG submission 94477) | Hot spring microbial mat communities from California, USA to study Microbial Dark Matter (Phase II) - Cone Pool mat layer C metaG ...
ACCGGGCGGAGCGGACGCGCCGAAACGCGGGCGACGCGGGCGGTCCGCCCGCGCGGCCGCGTTTCGGCGTCGTCCGCCGGAGACCCGCGGTGCAGGGAATGGAAACGCCATCGCAGAGATCGTTCACCGGGCGCACGCGCGACCGGCGCACCCGGCCGATCGTGAAGGTCGTGGACCGGCTGGCGCGCGGCTTCATCGCGTTTGGCGGCATCAGCACCATCGTCGCGGTCGCGACCGTCTGCGTATTCCTCGTCGCGGTGGCCGTCCCGCTGTTCCGGCCGGCCCGCATCGCCGAGTCCGGCGCCGCCGCGCTGGATTTCGACGCCGGCCGCGCGCCCGTCCGTTTCGCCGTGGACGAATACGGGGTGCTGGGCTGGGTCGCCTTCCGCGACGGCGGCCTGACGGCGTTCGAACTCGACACGGGCGCGCCGCTCGGGGACGAGCGCCGGCCGTTCGGGGACGCGGTGCCGACGGCGTGGAGCTTCAACAGCGAGGGCGACGACTTCTGCGTCGGCTTCCGCGACGGCGCCGTTCGGCTCGGCGAGGCCGGCGTGCAGATCGAGTTTATCGGCGAGGAGCAGGCCCCGCCGGCCGTACGGGATACGCCGATCGGACGCCGCGCGCGCCACGAGGATGCGCTGTACGTGCATACGCAGCCGGGGCAGTTTCGCCGCCACAGCTTCCGCGTGAGCCTGCGGGCCCCGCTGGCGGTCGGCGCCGAACCGATCCGCCGGGTGGGCCACACGACGCGCTCGGACGGTTCGATCGTGGCGGCGCTGTCGGGCGATACGCTGACGATCAACCACGTGACCGAGATCCGCAACCTGTTGACCGGCGAGTCCACGCCGCGCGCGCGCCGGACGGATGTCCCGTACGCGGTTCAGCCCGAGCACGGCGAACCCGCGCACCTGCTGCTTTCGCGGCTCGGCGACCAGTTGTACGTCGTCTGGGAGGACGGTTATCTGCGCCGCTACGACACGCGGGACACCGCCCGGCCGCGGTTTGCGCAGGATGTGCGGATGATGGACGCGCCGGAGGAGCGGCTGACGGCGATCGGATTCCTGCTGGGCCGCACGACCCTGCTATCGGGCGATTCCCGCGGACGGGTGCGCGCCTGGTTCACGGTGCCGGACGCGGCGTCGGAGGACGGCTTGCGGCTGGTGTGCGCGCGGGATTTCGCGGCGTCGGGCGCCGCGGTGGAATCGCTCTCGACGTCGCCGCGGTCGCGCATCGCCGCGGCCGGTTTTCGGGACGGTCGCGTGGCGTTGTTCCAGGTCACCGCGGACTACCGCATGGCCGAAGCGCGGCTGCCGGACGGCGCGCCGGCGATCGCCGTTGCGGCCGGCGCCCGCGGCGACCTCCTGTTTGCGCTGGGCGGCGGCCATTGCCGGGCCTGGACGGTTCGCGCCGGGCACCCCGAGATCACCGCGCGCACCCTGTTCGCGCCGGTGTGGTACGAAGGCTATGCCGGGCCGCGCCACATGTGGCAATCCTCGGCGGGCGTGGATTCGTTCGAGCCGAAATACGGCATCGTGCCGCTCGTCTTCGGCACGCTGAAGGCCACGTTCTATTCGATGCTCTTCGGCCTGCCGATCGCCCTGCTGGCCGCGGTCTATACCAGCGAATTCATGCATCCGCGGACGAAGAACCGGGTCAAACCGGTGATCGAGACGATGGCCAGCCTGCCGAGCGTCGTGCTGGGTTTTCTCTCGGCGCTGGTCATCGCGCCGTGGGCCGAATACCGCATGCCGCAGATACTCGCGGCCTTCGCGCTCGTCCCGGCGGCCTTTCTGCTGGGCGCGTTCCTCTGGCAACTGCTCCCCTGCGCGTGGGCCTTTCGGCTGGCCCGCGCGCGGATCTTCTTCATGGCCCTGGCGCTGCCGGCCGGCCTCTGGGCGGCGGACCGCCTCGGCCCGGCGGTGGAGCGCCGGCTGTTCGCCGGCCATCTGATGCGGTGGCTGGACGGACAGATCGGCGACGGAACGGGCGGGTGGTTCGTCCTGCTGCTGCCGCTTTGCGCGGCGGCGGCCGCCGCGTTCCTGCACGTTGCGGGGGGGGCGTATCTGCGCCGCCGCGCCGACCGCTGGACGCGGGGGCGGGTGGCGGTGTTCGATCTCGGCCGTTTCGCGGCGGGCGCGCTGCTGGCGCTGGGGATGGCCTGGCTGCTCGCCCGCGGGCTGACGGCGCTCGGCCTGGACCCGCGCGGCGCTTCGCCGCGGCACTTCTTCGGCACCTACGTGCAGCGCAACGCGCTCGTGGTCGGATTCGTGATGGGATTCGCGGTGATTCCGATCATCTACACGATCGGCGAGGACGCGTTGAGCGCCGTGCCCGAGCACCTGCGGTCCGCCTCGCTCGGCGCCGGCGCCACGCCGTGGCAGACGGCCGTCCGCATCGTCATCCCGACCGCGACCAGCGGATTGTTCTCCGCCGCGATGATCGGCCTGGGGCGGGCGGTCGGCGAGACGATGATCGTGCTGATGGCGGCCGGGAACACTCCGCTGCTCCAGATGAACATGTTCAACGGGTTCCGGACCCTGGCGGCGAACATCGCGGTCGAGCTGTCGGAAGCGCCGGTCGGCGGCACGCACTACCGCACGCTGTTTCTCACCGCGCTGGCGCTCTTCGCCCTGACGTTCGTCCTCAACACCGCCGCGGAGCGCGTGCGCGTGCGGTTCCGCAAGAGGGCCTTCAAGCTGTGAACGCCGCCGCCGTTCCGCCGCCGGCCGCCCCGCGCCGCCGTTCCGGCCGCGACAGCGCGGCGCTGCTCGCCCACGGCGAGCCGGCCGTATGGCTGATGGGCGGCGGGCTGGTCCTGGCCCTCGCGATGATCGTGGGACTGCTGGTATTTGTCCTCTATCAGGGCGTCGCCACGCTCTGGCCGAGACCGGTCGAGCGCATCGCGCTGCGCGACGGCAGCGTCCACATGGGCGAGGTGGCCCGGGACGACCGTTACCGCCCGGCCGACCACGTCCTGGCCGCGCTGCCGGAGGACACTGCGGCGGCCGCGCGCGCGGCGCTGGCCGCGGCCGACGGCTGGGCCCACCGGCGGCTGCTGCGCACCGGCAACTACGAGCTCACCGGCGAGCATTTCCAGTGGATCAGCGACTACCAGATCGCCGCGGAGGATCGTCCGCCGTGGGCCGTCGTGCTGGAGCGCATGACGTGGGGCCGCTTTTACGGCGAGCCGGTCGCGTTCCACGTGCTGCATTACACCGACGAGTTCGCCGATCAGGCCGATCCGGCGGAACGCCGGCGGCTCCGGCGGGAGCAGGCCTTGCGGATGGCGCGCGAGATGGAGGGAACACCGTCGCGCCGCGTGATGTTCCAGACCGGCCTGCGCCTGGCGGCGCCGGCGGAACTGCCCGAAACGGCGACGGTCGCCGCCGTCGTCGAAATCTGGGAGGGCGCGGAATCCGCGTGGGCGCAATTCGCGGCCTGGCATTCCGGCGTGCGCGAGCGCTGGCAGCAGCGCCGCGCGCTGGAGAAGATCGAGATCGGGCGCATCAACCAGCGCCGGGAAGCCGGGCGCCATCGCCTGCGCTCCGCCGAACTGCGGCTGGAGCGCGCGCTGGCCGCCGGCGGCCCCGAGTCCCCCGCCGCCGCGCGGGCGCGCGCCGAACTCGATCGGCAGCGGATCGAATTCGGCCGGCTGGACCGCGCCACGGAGGAGGAATTCCTCCGCATTCGCGCCCGGATCGCGGAACTGAACCGGGAGAACAGCCGCTTCCGGCTGGTCTTGACCACGGCGGGCGGCGCCGCCAAGACGATCGAGCTGGCGGACATTGTCCGCGGCTATCCGGCCAACCGGCTGACGTTCGGCCAGCGGCTGGGCGTGTACGGCGCCCGCTGGCGGGAGTTCCTGCTCGACGACCCGCGCGAAGCGAACATGGAGGGCGGCGTTTTTCCCGCGATCTTCGGCACCGTCGTCATGACGCTGGTCATGAGCCTGATGGTCGTGCCGTTCGGCGTGCTGGCGGCGCTCTACCTGCGCGAGTACGCGAAGGCGGGCCCGCTGATTTCCGCGGTCCGGATCGCGGTCAACAACCTGGCCGGCGTCCCCTCGATCGTATTCGGGGTGTTCGGGCTGGGCTTCTTCTGCTATTTCCTCGGCGGCCATATTGACCGATGGTTCTTCGCCGCGAAACTGCCCAGCCCCACCTACGGCACCGGCGGCATCCTGTGGGCCTCGCTGACGCTGGCGCTGATGACGCTGCCGGTGGTGATCGTGGCCACCGAGGAGGCGCTGGCGGCGGTGCCGGGGTCCATGCGCGAGGGATCCTATGCCTGCGGCGCGAGCAAGTGGCAGACGATCCGCCGCATCGTGCTGCCGCGCGCGATGCCCGGCATCATGACCGGCATGATTCTCGCGATGGCGCGCGGCGCCGGCGAGGTCGCGCCGCTGATGCTGGTGGGCGCCGTGAAGATGGCCCCCGAGCTGCCGGTGGACGGGATCTTCCCCTACCTCCATCCCGAGCGCAGCTTCATGCACCTCGGATTTCACATCTACGACCTGGGTTTCCAGAGTCAGAACAGCGAAGCGGCCAAGCCGATGGTGTTCACCACCACGCTGTTGCTGATCGCGATCATCGCCGCGCTGAACATCGCCGCGGTCGTCATCCGCACGCGCCTGCGCCGGCGCTTCCATGCGGGAACCTTCTAATGCCGCCGAGGATGCCATGAACGTCGTCATCGCCGATCCCGCCGCGCCGGAGCGCGGCGACAATGCCGGACGCAACGGAAGCGGCCGCCTGGCCGCCGTCGCGCGCGGCGAGTCCGTGCCCGCCGAAATCCACGACGAACTCCGCCAGGAGCGGCACGTGCTCGAAATCGAGCGCTTCAGCCTCTGGTACGGCGAGGCGCGCGCGCTGTTCGACATCTCCCTGAACGTGCCGCGCGGCAAGGTCACCGCGCTGATCGGCCCCTCCGGCTGCGGCAAATCCACGCTGCTGCGCTCCGTGAACCGGCTGAACGACCTGGTGGACGGCGTCCGCATCGAGGGCTCGATGCGGCTGGCCGGCCGGGAGATTTACGACCGCGCCGTGGACGCGATCGAGCTGCGCAAGCGCATGGGCATGGTGTTCCAGAAATCGAATCCGTTTCCGATGAGCGTCTTCGAGAACGTCGTGTATCCGCTGCGGATTGACGGCGAGCGCAACCGCGCCGTGCTGCAGGAGGTCTGCGAGCGCAGCCTGCGCGGCGCGGCGCTCTGGGACGAGGTCAAGGACCGTCTGCACGAGAGCGCGCTCGGCCTCTCCGGCGGCCAGCAGCAGCGCCTGTGCATCGCGCGCGCCATCGCGGCCGAACCCGAGGTGCTGCTGATGGACGAGCCGTGCTCCGCGCTGGATCCGCTGGCGACCAACAAGATCGAGGACCTGATAGACCGGTTGCGGGGCGAGTACACGATCCTCATCGTCACCCATAACATGCAGCAGGCGGCCCGGACCAGCGATTACACGGCGTTCATGTACCTGGGTCGGCTGATCGAATACGGGCCCACGGAGACCCTGTTCCAGAAACCCCGGCTGATCGAGACCTACGATTACGTCACCGGCCGGTTCGGTTGACGGCCGGGTTTGTCTATGCGATATGTTGTCTTTGCGGAAGACCCCGGCACCCGGGGCCCCCGCCGGGGAAATCTATGAACAGCATCGGTCGGTGGAGTCGGTTGGGCGCGGCGCTGGCGGGCTTTTGGGCGGCGGGCGCCGGGGCGCAGACGCCGCCGGGGCCTTTTCAGGCGCCCCGGGATCTGTTCAACCCGGCGCCGAAGCCGGACGCGGTGGTCGCGAAGATCAACGGAACCGCGATTCTCCAGAAAGACGTGGAGCGCGAAGCGGACCGGGCGTTTCAGCAGATCGCGTCGCAGATTCCGCCCGATCAGGTCGCGGCGGCGCGGCGCCAGTTGGCGCAGCGGGCGCTCGAGGGACTGATCATCCGGCACCTGTTGCTGATCGGGGCCGATCAGAAGAAGATCGAGGTTTCCCCGGACGAGATGGCGCAGGTCAAGCAGCAGATCCAGTCGCAGCTGCCGCCGGGCCAGACGCTGGACGGCCTGTTGAAGGCGCAGGGCGTCACCGCGGCGGAGTTCGAGCTGAATCTGCAGCGCGATCTGCGGGTGCAGAAACTGATCGCCTCGATCGCCGAGCCGGTTCCGCCGCCGACGGCCGAACAGGTGAAGGAGTTCTACCAGCAGAACGAGGCGCAGATGATGGTCCCGGACCAGGTGCGCGCCCGCCACGTGCTGATCCGTTCCCCGGAGTCCGATCCGCAGGCGATGCGGGCGGACAAGAAGGTCAAGGCCGAGGAAATCCGCAAGAAGCTCGCGGAGGGGGCCGACTTTGCCGCCATCGCGCGCGAGCATTCCGAGGATCCCGGCAGCGCGCAGCGCGGCGGGGAATACGTGTTCGGCCGCGGCCAGATGGTTCCGCCGTTCGAACAGGCGGCCTTCACGCAGGAGATCAACGCGATCGGCCCCGTGGTCGAAACCGCCTACGGCTATCACATCATCCAGGTGCTCGAACGCCGCGAGGCGCACAAGCAGACCCTGGAAGAAGCGTCTCCGCGGATCGCCCAGTTCCTGCAGAACCGCGACCGCCAGCGGCTGGTCGAGCAGTACATCGAAGGCCTCCGCAAGGAGGCCAAGATCGAGATGAATCCGTAATCCCGGACGGCCGTCGCCCGCGGGCGGGGAGGGGCGCGGACGCCGGCGCCTTCAGGAGCGGCGCCGCCAGCGGCGAAGCATCCGGAAAAAGCGGATCGTATCGCGCACCGGCCGGATCTTGCTTTTCTCGTCGCGGTAGATCGTGCGGATCCGGACCGCGCCGATCCGGACGCCGCGCGCGGCCAGCATCAGCAGCACCTCCGAATCGGAGTCGAAGCGCTCGGCGCGGCCCGCCATGAACGGCGTCACTTCGCAGGCGAACAGCCGGTAGCCGCACTGGGTGTCGGGCACGTACTGGTTCATCTCCCGGCTGAGCAGCGCGCTCATGAACCGGTTCGTCCAGCGGCGGACGAGGGGCATGCCTTCGGGATTGAACATCCGGTTGCCGACCAGCACCGGCAAGCCCGTGCGGCGGTAGGCCTCGACGAACTTGGGAATCTCGGCCGGATCGTGCTGCCCGTCCGCGTCGAGGCAGACGACGGCTTCGCCGCCGTTCTGCCGGACATATTCGAAGCCCGTGCGTTGCGCGGCGCCTTTGCCCCGGTTGCGCTCATGGCGCAGCACGATGGCGCCGGCGGCTTCGGCGGCCGAGGCCGTGCCGTCGGGCGAGCCGTCGTCCACCACGACGACCGGGTAGCCGTGCTGCCGGGCGGCCGCCACCACGGCGCCGATCCGGCGCTCTTCCCGGAAGGCGGGGATCACGATCCAGATCCCCGAACCGCCGCCGTCGTTCGATGCGCTCATGTTCCGGCTCCCGGAGGCGCCGCGCCGCGGCGCCAGAAATCGTCGAAGATAAACCATTGATGCGGGTGCGCGCCGATCGTGCGTTCCAGCGCCTCGACGATGCGCCGCTGCAGCGCCGCGACTCCGCCGGCGTCCGCCGGCTCGATCGCCGGTTCGAACTCCATCGTGTAATGATCGTCCACGCCGCGCACCAGAAACGCGGGGACGATGGAGGCGCGCTGGCGCGCGGCAAGCACGGCGGGCCCCCGCGGCAGGTTGGCGGGGGCGCCGAAAAAGGGCACCGGGTGGGTGTGCGGCGAGAAGTCGCGGTCCGCCAGCAGCGCCACGACGCCGCCCTGCCGCAGCGTCGCGCGCAGCCCCTCCGCCGCGCGGCCCAGCGGCAGCGCCGAGAACCCCCGCGCCTGCCGCGCGCGCTCGAACAGTCGGTCCAGCCGCCGGCTGCCCATCGGCCGGAACGCGGTCGTGACCGAGTGTCCCAACAGCGACAGCACCAGGCCGCCCAGCTCCCAATTCCCGAAATGGGCGGAGACGAGGACGACGCCGCGGCCCCGCCGGATCGCGTCCTCGAGCCGCTCCACGCCGGCCACCGTGACGCGGCGCTCGATCTCCCCGCGGGAGGCCATCGAATAACGGAAAAAATCCACCAGGTATTTCCCGAAGTACTGGTAGGTCTTGCGCGCGCGCCGCTGGATGAAGGCGTCGGAGGCGCGGACACCCCGGAACGCGTAAATCCGCCGCAGGTTCGCCGCGACGTTCGCGCGCCCCGTTCGATCGCGGGCGAAAAAACGATCCGCCAGCCGGAGCCCCAGCCAGTAGGCAAACGGCATCGGCAACCGGCGGCTCAACTGCGCCGCCAGCCAGTAGGATGTATAGCTTCCGACGATGGCCCGGCTCTCCGCGCCGTACCGGCGCCGCGGCGGATTCTAGCCGAGCGCCGTCCCCCCGGCCAACCGGAATTCGCGCGGACGAGGCCGATGGCGCTGCGGGAGACTATGCCCCGCAGGCGCGGGCGGCGCAATCGGTATGGATTTCCGCGGGGTTTTCGGGTACGCTGCCTGGCGGATTCGGCCGGAGACACGCCCGCGGCGCGCGGGCCGGAAAGGCGGATGGGCATGGACACCGAGACGAAACGGACCAGCGCGGATATACGCGCCGCCTATCGGGCGGCGAAACGGTATTATGCCGGGGTCGGCGTGGATACGGAGCGCGCCATCGCGCGCGCGCTGCGGGTTCCGCTCTCGCTGCACTGCTGGCAGGCGGACGACGTCGGAGGCTTCGAGGTGCGCGAAGGGGCGGTGGACGGCGGCGGCATCCTGGCCACCGGCTCGCATCCCGGCCGCGCGCGCAACGGCGACGAGTTGCGCCGCGACCTGGAGACCGTCCTGCGCCTCGCGCCCGGCATTCACCGCCTCAACCTCCACGCGCTGTACGCCGAGACCGGCGGGCGCGCCGTGCCGCGCGACGAGTTGAAGGCGGCTCATTTCGAGCGCTGGATCGCCTGGGCCCGGTCCCTGAAGATCGGCCTCGATTTCAACACCACGTTCTTCGCCCATCCGCTGGCCAACGACGGGATGACGCTGTCGCACCCGGATCGCCGCGTTCGCGAGTTCTGGATCCGGCACGGCATCGCCTGCCGGAAGATCGCCACGGAAATGGGAAAGGCGTTGCGCTCGCCCGTCACCCTCAACCACTGGCTGCCCGACGGGCGCAAGGATTCCCCGGCCGACCGCTGGTCGCCCCGGCGCCGTCTGGCGGAATCGCTGGACCGGATGCTGGCGCGCCGCCCCGGCGTGGATCCCCGCTGGTGCCGCGATGCGGTGGAAGGCAAGCTGTTCGGCATCGGCAGCGAGGATTACGTCGTCGGCTCGAACGAGTTCTACGCGGCCTATGCGCTGACCCGCAAGGTCCGGCTGTGCCTCGACATGGGGCACTTCCACCCGACCGAAACCGTCGCGGACAAGATTTCCGCCCTCCTGCAGTTCCACGAGGGACTGCTGCTGCATGTCAGCCGGCCGATCCGGTGGGACAGCGACCACGTCGTGATCTTCAACGACGACCTGCGCGCCGTATTCCAGGAGATCGTACGCGGCAATGCGCTCGACCGCGTCGCGCTGGCGACGGACTACTTCGACGCCAGCATCAACCGCATCGCGGCCTACGTCATCGGCGCGCGGGCGACGCGGAAGGCGTTGCTGGCGGCGCTGTTGGAGCCCACGGGCATGATCCAGCGGCTGGAAGCGGAAGGGCGCGGCGCCGAAAAACTCGCCTGGATGGAAGAGTCGAAGAGCGCCCCGCTGGGCGCGGTATGGGACGAGCTGTGCCGCCGGGCCCGCGCGCCGGCGGGCGGCGACTGGATCGCCGCCGTCGGCGACTACGAGCGGAAGGTGCTCGCCCGGCGCGTCTGACGGCGCGTCGGACCCACGAGGTCCGGCCGGTCCCCGGCGTCCCGGCGGGCGGGTCGGTCGGAGCGTTTGCGCGAGGGAGCGGATATGACAGGACGAGAACGCGTGTATCGCATCTTTGCGGGAGAGCCGGCGGACCGCACGGGATTCTGGATGGGGCAGCCGCACCGGGATTCCTGGCCGGGGCTGATGGCCGCGTTCGGCGTGGACAGCCCGGAGGCCGTGCGCCGCGCGCTGGGCGACGATTACCGCTGGGTGTGCCACCAGGGAACCAGTTACCGGCATCCGCAAGGCCATCCCATCTTCATCAACCCCAAGTCCGGCAATTCGCTGGGCGCCGGCGGCCGCTTCGCCGACTGCGAGGACCCGGCCGAGGTGGACGCGTTCACCTGGCCCGATCCCGCGTATCTGGATTTGACCGCGTGGATCGCGGACCTGCGGGCGTCGGGCGACCGCTATCGCGCCAGCGGATTCTGGTGCCCCTTCTTCCACGACGTGGCCGGCTATTTCGGGATGGAAAACTACTTCATCAAGATGATGACCGCGCCCGAGGTCGTTCATGCGGTGACGCGCCACGTCGTGGATTTCTATTTGGCGGGCAACGAGCGGCTCTTCGCCGCGGCGCGCGGCGAGATAGACGGGTTTTTCTTCGGAAACGATTTCGGCAGCCAGCTCAACTTGCTGTTCGGCCCACCGCAGTTCGAGGAGTTCATCGCGCCGTACTATCGCCAACTGACCGGGTTGGCCCGATCCTTCGGATTGCAGGTGATCGCGCACTCCTGCGGTTCGGTGCACCGGCTGATCCCGCGGATGATCGAGCTGGGCGTGGACGCGCTGCATCCGCTGCAGGCGCAGGCGGCGAACATGGACGCGGAGACGCTCGCGCGCGACTTCAAGGGCCGGCTGGCGTTCATGGGCGGGATCGACACCCAGCGCCTGCTGGTGCACGGCACGCCGGACGACGTTCGGAGGGAAGTGCGCCGCGTCCGCGAGCTGCTCGGACCGCGTCTGGTCGTCAGCCCGAGCCACGAAGCGCTGCTGCCGGACGTGCCGCCGGCGAACGTGCGCGCCATGGCCGAAGCCGCGCGCGAGTGACGGCGCGGCCGCGCCGCCTCATGCGCTCCCGATGAACGGATTGCGGCGCCGCTCGTGACCGATCGTGGTCGCGGGGCCGTGGCCCGGCCACACGACGGTTCCGTCCGGCAGCTCCATCAGCCGCCGCAGCGACGATTGCAGGATCTCGTAGTCGCCGCCGGGCAGGTCCGTCCGGCCGACGCCTTCGCGAAAGAGCGTGTCGCCGCTGATCAGCCATCCTTCGGCCGCGTGATAAAAGCAGACCCCGCCGGGCGTATGGCCCGGCGTCGCGATGACGCGCAGCTCGAGGCCGCCGATCCGCAGCGGGCCTTCCGCCAGCGGGCGCAGGGTCGGCGGCCGCGCCGGCGGCTCCGGGTACCACGGCGGCATCCGGTTCCACTCGCCGAACGCCCAGGCGGCATCGGCGTCGTGGAGGTACACCGGGACGGGATGCGCGCTCAGCAGCGGCCCCAGTCCGGCGCAGTGATCCACGTGGCCGTGGGTCAGCAGCACGGCGGCCGGCGTCAGCCCGCGCCGTTCCAGGGCCTGCCGCAGGACGGGCGCCGCGCCGGGATCCACCACGACCGCGCCGTCTCCGATGTCCAGGAGCAGGCTGTTCACCTCGAAGGCGCCGGTCGGCACGATCTCCGGCTTCACGCTTCCGCCTCCCGCAGCAATTTCAGAAACGCCGCCTCGTCCAGGATCGGAACGCCCAGCGCGCGGGCGCGGTCGAGTTTCGATCCCGGATCCGACCCGGCCACCACGTAGTGCGTCTTCTTCGAGACGCTTCCCGATACCGCCCCGCCGAGCGCCCGAATCCGCTCGGCGGCCCGCTCGCGGCTCATACGTTCGAGCGCGCCGGTCAGGACGAATTGCCGGCCCCGCCACGGGGCCTCGCCGGCGGGGCGCTCGGCGCGCGTCATGCGCACGCCCGCCGCCGCCAGTTGCTCGACGAAACGGCGATTCCGCTCGTCCGCGAAATAATTCCGGATCGCGCCGGCGACGATCGGCCCGATCTCCGGAATCGCCGTCAGCGTCGCCTCGTCGGCCGCCATCAGCTCGTCCAGGCCGGCGAAGCGTTCCTCCAGCAATTGCGCGGAACGCGCGCCGACGTGGCGAATGCCCAGCGCGTGAATCACCCGCCAGAGATCGCGCTGCCGGCTCGCGGCGATCGCCGCGACCAGGTTTTCAGCGGACTTCGCGCCCATGCGGTCCAGCGTCGCCAGCGCGTCGGCCTTCAACGCATACAATCCCGCGGGCGTTTCGACCATCCGGCGCTCGACGAGCTGGTCAACGACGGCCTCGCCCAGCCCTTCGATGTCCATTGCGCCGCGCCCCGCGTAATGGCGCAGCCAGCGCTTGAGTTGGGCCGGGCATTGCAGGTTTTCGCAGCGCAGCGCCACTTCGCCCTCGCGCCGCCCGACGGGGCCGCCGCACGCGGGGCAGGCCGCGGGCATCTCGAACGGCGTTTCCCGGCCCGTGCGCGCGGCCGCGTTCACGGCCACGATCGCCGGGATGACGTCGCCGGCCTTCTCCACCCACACCCGGTCGCCGATGCGGATGTCCTTGCGGCGGATTTCGTCCGCGTTATGCAGCGTGGCGCGCGAAACTATGGAGCCGGCGAGCGCGACCGGCTCCAGTTCGGCGACCGGCGTGAGCACCCCGGTGCGGCCGACCTGGACCGCGATCGCGCGCAAGGTCGTTTCGGCGCGCTCCGGCTCGTACTTGTACGCGATGGCCCAGCGCGGGCTTTTCGCCGTCGCGCCCAGCGCTTCGTACAGGCTCCGATCCTCCAGCTTGATCACGGCGCCGTCCATGTCGAACGGGAAGGAGTGGCGCAGGGCCCGCAACTCTTCCAGCGCGCGCTCGACGGCCTCGATATCGGGACAGCGCCAGTAGCGCGGCGGGATCGGCAGCCCCCATGCCCGGAGCCGTTCCAGCAGATCGGTCTGCGTCGCGAACTCCACGCCGCGGCATTCGCCGACGCCGTAGAACACGATCGCCAGCGGGCGGCGCGCGACGAGGGCGGGATCGAGCAGCTTGAGCGACCCGGCGGCGGCGTTGCGCGGATTGGCGAACGGCTCCTCGCCGGCCTCCTCCCGTTCGCGGTTCAGTTGCGCGAAGCCCTCCTTGGGCATATAGACCTCGCCGCGCGCCTCGAGCACGTCCGGCGCGGGTCCCGGCAACCGCAGCGGCAGCGCGCGGATCGTCCGCAGGTTGGCGGTGATGTCGTCGCCGACGCGTCCGTCGCCGCGGGTCGCGCCCCGCCGGAAGACGCCGGCCTCGAAGCGGCAGGAGACGGCGAGACCGTCAATCTTCGGTTCCACCACGTAGGCCGCCGTGCGCGGCGCAATGGCGGCGCGAACGCGCCGGTCGAACTCGCGGACCTCGCCGACGTTGTAGGTGTTCGACAGGCTCAACATGGGCGCGGAGTGTTCGACGCCGGCGAATTCCGCGAGCGGAGCGCCGCCGACGCGACGGGTCGGCGAATCCGGCGCGGCCAGGTCGGGCCAGGCCGCCTCCAGATCGGCGAGCTCCCGCAGGAGCGCGTCGTAGGCGCGATCGTCTATTTCCGGCCGCGCCTCGACGTAGTAGAGCCGGTTATGGCGCTCGATTTCCGCGGCCAGCGCCGCCATGCGCGCGGCGGCGGCCGCGCGTTCGGCCGCGGCATCGGCGCGGGGGGGCGTGGTCATGGCGTCCGACGCGCGGGGCGCCGGCCGTTCGCCGCGCGCCCCGCGGGCGCGTCACTTCGATTCCCGGGGCCGGAGTTGTATATTCGATCCGTCGGCCATCGGCTCCATTCGGGCGCGGATCAGCCGCCCATCGGACGGAATCCCGGCCGCCGTATCCATGTTGTCCGTTTCGGCGACGGCCAGCGTGACGAAGATGATGATCTCGTCCTGCACGCGCTCGGTATGCGTGTGCGTGAACAGATAGCGGCCGATCAGCGGAAGGTCGCCGAGCACCGGTATCTTCTTCACGATTTCGCGATCCTGCGTTTCCGTCAGGCCGCCGATCGCCACGGTGCGGCCGCTGGGCAGGCTGAACTGGCTGTTGATCTCACGGGTGGAGAGAATGGGAATCTTGACGCGGGTATCGCCGGATTCCGCGTAACCGACCACACGGCTGAGCTGTGGCGTGATACTGACCGATATGCTTTCGGCGGTGTTGACGATCGGACGGACATCCAGACGTACGCCGGATTCGATCCACCCCTCGCGCTGATAGGTCAGGCGCCCCTGCAGGTTATTGTCGGCGACGGCCTTGATTTCCGGATCTTTTCGCCCGACCAGAATCGTGGCCCGCTCGCCGCTGGCGACGACGATCTTCGGATTGGAGATCACGTCGGCGCCGCCGCTTTGCTGCAACGCGCTCAACGTGAACTGGAACTCGTCGGCGGAGAGCACCGCGGACTTCACACTGGAGTAGAGGCGGGAATCAATACGGGATCGGTCCAACGATTCTGTACGGCCTTCGCGCTGCGTGTCGCTTTGGGTGGGCGTAATTTTGACGGCGGTGATAACGTTGCCCGACCCCGGCGGCACTTCCTCGTAGGTGGTCTGTTTCTCTTCGTACGGTTTGCCCTTGACATCGTAGAAACGAGTCGAGGTCTGTTCGGATTCGCGGAAGTCCCTCGACGTTCGCGCGTTCTTTTCTTCCACGCCGCTTTGGTCTTTCAGATCCCACTGCAATCCGCCGACCCGGAGCTGGAAGGCTTCCAGGGATTGCCAGTTGATGCCGAGGTCCTTGATGGCCTGGTCGTTGAGTTCGACGAATTTCGCCTCGATCAACACTTGCGGGATGCGCAGGTCCACTTCCTCGATCAATTTGCGGGCGTTGCGCAACGCATCGGCGGTGGCCAGTACCGTCAGCATATTGCCGCCGGAATGGAGCACCTGGCCGTTCGGAGCGGCGAGCGCTTTGACGCCGTCAATCAACGCTTCGGGTCGCTTGAAGCGCAGCACGAAGTTCTCGATGAAGAGCGGTTCGGGCGCATCGGGCGGCCGGGGGGCCACGATATAGACCGGCGTCGGCGTATCCGCGCCCTTTTCGAGGAGAGTGAGGCCGTGCGTTTCCAGGATGTTCTTCAGTGCGGTGCGCCACTCCACGTCCTTCAGGTTCACGGTGACGCGGCCGGGCAGATTGGTCGAGGGCGCGATGATATTCGCGCCAGAGACGTCAATGAACATCTGCACGGCCTTGTCCATCGGAACGTCATTGAGTTTGATCGAGATCAGCCCGCCCTCGATGATGCCGGCGGACGGAGAGGTCCCGATGGGAACGCGATCGGGCTCGGATTTCTCGCCGAGCGTCTGGGCTTCCGCGGCCGCGGCATCAGGCAAGATGCCGGACGTTTGCGCGCGCGCGGCGGCCGACATCCCCAGGGTCCAGCACATCGCGGTACGGATCGCCAATACGACGGTTTTGTTCATGCGCCTTGCTCCTCGGGGCCTGAAGCCCCCGTTCGGTTCGAATCGCTTTTTTTCATTCCTGTTGCGGCGGTTTTGCCGGCGGCCGTTCAGACCCCGACGCCGGGCCGCCCGTTTCTTCCACGCGCCTCAGACCGACTCCACGTTCGTCCAAGTTATCCACGATCCAGCGGAAAATAAAGCCCGCATAAAACAGCTCCACTTTGTCGCCGACGCCAACCACGCGATCGTTGATCATCGCCATCTTGCGGTCGCCGATGGAAGTCACGCCTTGGACGGCTACCATGCGCCGCGCTTCCTCCCACAGTTCGGGCGGCGGTGCGTCGCGGGCGGGCGTCTGCGGCGCCGCCGGCGGGGGCGATGGGTCGCGTCCGGGCGGAAGCGGCGGGCGGTATCCGACGGGGCGGAACGGATCGCGCAGCCGGCCCGGCGGCGAAATCGCTTCATCCGAAGCCGGTATCCGGGCGGCGGCTCCCCACAGGGCCGCCGCCGCGACGCTCACCCGCAGCGCATAGTGCATCGAGGTCATTCCGAAACGGTGATGGCGTCCAGCTTCGACCGCATCGAATTCAGCAGCCGGGGCCATTCAACGACCAGCCGCACCTGATGTTGCTCCGGAGTCGCCTCGCGTGCAACAACGGAAATCATCGCCAATGTGACCGCCGGGTTTTCCGTCTCCAAAGAGTGCGCGAAAGCTTTGAGCCGGTCGTAGCTGGAAATCAGGTTGACTTGGACGCTGTACGGCGCGAAGCGCCGCGGCGGAGGGCGGGGCGCGGCCGGCGCATCGCTGCGGGTGTCATCGTCATCCGCCCTTCGTTTTGTTTCCGGCGGCTGGGCCCAGAAGGGGATATCGCCCTTGATTTCCGACACGGACTCGACGGCGACGCCGGTCGCGCGCGCGTGCTTGTAAATGACTTCGGTGGCCCACAACAACGGATTGGACAACGGCGGCGTCTCTGCGGACAGTCGTTCGACGAGCCGCTGCCGCCGTTCCTCGGTCTGCCGTCGGAGCGCGTCTTCTCCGCGCAAAATCGCGTCGGCCTCCCGCAACTTTTCGTTGAGGCGCTCCCGTCGCCGGTGCAGTTCCATCGCGCGATCAATCAACGGGTAAACGCCATAATAGAAAAGCCCCACGGCCGCCAAGGCTCCGACCAGCGCTTTCAGCACGACGCGGTCGCGCTGCTCTTTGGACATGGCAGCCCAGTTCATGGCGTTTTCGTCGCCGTTTTCGCCGTGGCGGCTCGCAGCGGTCGTTCGGCGCCCTCGGCGTAGATTTCGAACGTGCTGAATCCGGAGCCGGAAAACGGATCCGTTTGCATGGAAACGAGCGATACGAGGGGGCACACCGGCGCCGGGGAACCGACGTCCTTGAGCGCCTGGATGAAGCGGGATACCGTATCCTCGCTGCGTTCGCCCGCGGCGCGGCCGTGAATCCGGATTCTGAATTGGCGGTAGGGACGGGCGGCTTCCTCTTCAGACGCCGGGCGCCGGGCGGCGATATCGTCGCGGATCTCCATCCGAATGAACTGCATTTCCTGCGGCACAATGCGCTGGGTTTGATCGAGCACCCCGTGCAGGGGCCGCCGAATTTCGGCCCAGGCGTCCAGTTCGCCGAGGAAGGCTTGGGCGTCCGCGTCGCGCAGGCGCATTTTTCGGGCCGCGGTCACCCGGGGCTCCACATCGCGCCAGGTCGCTTCTTGAATTAGGATTTCGCTCCTCGCCTGTAAGCTCGTATAGGCCAGCCACGCCCCGGCCAGCGCCGACGACGCGGCCAGCGTCCACAGCAGCGCGCGCACGGCAAACCGGGTAGTCACCGGGCCTTGTTGGCGACGCTCCGAGACATCCAGCAGGTCTATTCGAACCTTCATGTGGGTAGGATCGCTCCCAGTGCCGCGCCGATCGCCGCCGAAAGCCGGCAGGTCTGATTCCGTATCCGATCGGGAATCGCCTCTGCCGCAACCGAGATCCCTTGGAGCGGATCCCAGACCGAAGCCGGCAGTCCCGTTACCTCGGCGAGCGTTTGCGGCCAGAACGCGTTAACGCACAATCCGCCGGTGAGATACCAGCGAATGATGCGGCAATGCTCCCGGCGTTCCACGAATTCGCGCGACATCGTCAGTTGTTTGAAAAACGCCGCCAGCGTTTCCCGATAGACGGCCGACAGATCGATCGCGCCCGTGCGCAGGACATTCTCGGCCATCGCGGCGTCGAGGTCGAACTGCTCGCGGATGCGCTCGATGACCGCCGCGCCGCCGGGCTCGATGCGCCGGATCAGCACGGGCCGGCCCAGGCGCAGGATGAACAGGTGGCTGGCCGATACGCCCGTGTCGATCAATCCGACGGCGTCCTCCTGGACGCCGTCGCCCGGACCCGCCTGGAACGCCCCCAGCGCGGCCAGGCTGGACAGCTCCAGCGAGGCGGGCGCCGGCGGGCCGACGGTCAGCCGTTGCAGCACCGCCTGGGCCTCGTCTTCGGGGAGCGCCGCCGCCACCGTTCGAATCGTCCCTTTCATCTCGGGCGGCGTGACCGGGCAGTGACCGAGACGGAAATCGCCCGCAAGGTTGAACTGCTGCTGGATCTGTTCCTCCACTTTTCCGCCCGCCGCGGGCAGATCGAGCAATCGGACCGCGGCGCGCGCGCCGCCCAGGCAGACGGCCGCGTAATTCGTCAACAGCGGCGGCGGCAGTTCCAGCCGCGGCCGGTCGCCGGGGGCCGACAGGTTGACGGGGGGCAGAATGTCGGCCGCGGCCAGCGACAACTGGCCTCTCGCGCTGGTCAGGCGCACGGCCTTCAGCCCGGACGCGCCGAAATCCAGGCCGAGGATATCCCGGCGCGGCCGCTCTCGAAGGGGACCCTTCATGGCCTTGCGGACGTCATGCGATGATATTATCCTCTAGCTCTCCACTTGTAAAATCAGATGTCGAGGTCGCGGAAACATTGTCGGGGCGAGGGCGGCATGGTAGCCTCCCGCCGCCGGAGCGCCGTATCCGCCTCGGCCCGATCCGATTATGCCGATATCACCGGCCATTGAGATTACGGACCTGCGCGTCAGCTTCCCGGACCGGCGGGCGCCCGGCGGACGGATCGTCGCGCTCGACGGCATCACCTTGTCCGTCCCGTCCGGCGCCATTTTTGGCTTCCTCGGCCCCAACGGCGCCGGCAAATCCACGACGATTCAGGTCCTGTTGGGCTTCGTAGCCCCGGCAGGGGGACGCGTACGCCTGTTGGGCCGGGATGTTCGAGCCGCCGAAGCGCGGCGCCGCATCGGCTATCTGCCGGAGCCGCCCGCTGCCTATCCTTTTCTGACCGCCCGCGAGTGGGTCGAAACGTGCGCCCGGCTGTCGGGATTGCGGCGCCGGGAAGCGCGTTCGAGCGCCGAGCGCGTGCTGGCGCAATTCGATCTGGACAGCGCGGCCGATCGCCGCATCGGCGGTTTTTCGCGGGGCATGCTGCAACGGCTGGGGCTGGCGCAGGCGCTGGTGCACGATCCGGACCTCCTGATTCTGGATGAACCGACCAGCGGGGATGGATCCCATCGGCCGCCGCGATATCCGCCGGCGGCTGGCCGATCTCCGCGCCCGCGGGAAGACCGTGTTCTTTTCTTCCCACGAGCTTTCGGAGGTCGAACTCGTCTGCGACCGCGTCGCCATCCTGAACCGCGGGCGCGTCGCATTCGATGGAACGCCCGCCGAACGATTGCGCGCGGGGGAGAGCCTCGAGCAGCTCTTTCTGCGGACCGTGTGCCGCGACGGGAACGGAGGGGCGCCGTGAACGCGCTGATCCTGGCGCGGGTCGTCTGGCTGGAGATTCTGCGCCGCAAGGATCTCTACGTGCTGGGATTGCTGCTGGCGGCGGCGCTGGCGGCGCTGCTTTCGACCGACGCGTTCGGCGCGGCGGGCGCGGGACGCTATCTCGTGGATGCGGGCGCGACGCTGGCCTGGGCCGCTTCGCTGATCCTGACGCTCTCGGCCGCGGCCCGCCAGCTGCCGGCGGAGGAAGCGCGCGGCACGATCTTTACGCTGTTGTCGAAACCCGTTTCGCGGGCCTCGGTGATCGTCGGAAAATGGCTCGGCGCGTGGACCGCCGGCGCGGCGGCGGCGGCGCTGTTCTACGGCGTGACGCTCGCCGCGGCCGCCCTGCGCGGCGGCGGCGTGGACGGCCGCACGCTGGCGCAGGCCCTCCTGCTGCACGCCGCCGGGCTTTCGATCGCGACGGCGCTGGCGCTGGCGCTTTCGACGCGGCTCACGTTGGGCGCGGCGCTGACCGTCGCCTGGCTCGTCGTGCTCGATTCCTGGTTTTTCGCCGGCCGCATTCCCGAGCTGGCCGGCGGGGCCGGTCCGGCGCGGGGCGCGATCCTGCTGGCCGTCTATTTCGCCACTCCGCAATGGCCGCTGTTCGATCTGCGTTTGCGGCTGGCGCACGGATGGGGGCCGGCGCCGGCGGCCGCGGTCGGCGCCGCGCTCGCGTACGCCGCCGGCTGGACCGTATTGCTGCTGGGTCTGGCGTGGCTGGGATACCGCCGCCGATACTTCAAGCGGGGCGCGACATGAAGACGCGGCCCTCCGATCCGGCGCGGGCGGTGGCGCTGTCGGCGGCGCTGCTCTGGGTCGGCTTGTTCTCGCTGGCGTGCGAATGGACCGGGACGGACGGGGCGGCCGGGCCCGGCGATTCGGTTGCCCGCGCCTTCGGCGCGCTGCGCCGGCTCGCGGCCCGGCACACGCTGGCCGAGGCCGACCGCTATTTTCACCGCGGTATCGGAGCGGTGCGCCGGAGCGATTTCGACGACCCGCTGCAGCGGATTGGCCGGCAGTTGTCCCCGAACCTTCACGAACATCTCGATCCCGCGGAGACGCGCGAGTTGATGCCCTGGCTGCGTTGGACGGTCGCGGCCGATCCCGCTGACGTCGAGGCGTGGCTGATTGCCGCCTTCTGGCTGGATCGGGGGATGGGACGGACGGATCTGGCCCGCGCGGTCTGTCGGGAGGCGGCCGCGGCCAATCCGGACGACTACCGGCCCTGTCTGCAATGGGCGCGGCTGTTGTTGCGCGAGGGCGCCTGGGGGCCGGCGGCGCGCGTGTGCGACCGGGCCCTGGCCTTGTGGCCCGCGCGGCTGGCGGCCGGCGACGCCGACGCCGAATTGGATCGGGCGCGGCTGCTGGAATGGCGCGGTTATCTCTATGCCTTCGCGGGCGATCGCGCGCGGGCGGAGGAAACGCTGGCAGCCGCCGCGGCGCTGCGGCCCGACCACCGCGGGGTGCAGGAGGAATTGGAACGCATCCGATCGGGCGCGGCGCTGGCGGGCGTGATCGGGCCGGGCCTTCGCCGGCTGCGGGAAACGGCGGAGCCCCTTCGCCCGGTCTGCGAGGAGCACGATCACGACGGCGATCACGATCACGGCCATTGATCGGGCCGGGAACAGGCCATGTATCTCGAGTTTTTCGGACTGAAGGAGCATCCGTTCAACGTCACGCCGGATCCGCGTTTCCTGTTCTTCACGGCGCGGCACCAGGAAGCGATGGACAACCTGCTCTACGGGATCGCGGAGCGGAAGGGGTTCCTGGTGCTGACCGGCGAAGTGGGGTCCGGCAAAACGACCCTCTGCCGGGCCCTGCTCAACCGGCTGCCCTCCGGCGTCCGCACGGCGTTGATCCTGAATCCCAACCTGTCCGACACGCAGCTTTTGCGCGCGATCCTCGAGGACCTCGGCGCGCCGCCCGCCGGACGGGACCGCCTGGCGCTGATGAGCCGGCTGAACGAGTATTTGCTGGCCCGGATCCGCAACGGCGAAAACGTGGCGGTCGTTCTGGACGAAGCGCAGGATCTGACTCCGGCGTTGCTCGAGCAGGTGCGGCTGTTGTCCAACCTGGAGACCGACCAGCGCAAGCTGATGCAGATCGTGCTGGCCGGCCAGCCGGAGCTGGATCGCCGGCTCGCGCGGCCGGAACTGCGCCAGCTCCGGCAGCGGATCATGATCCGCTGCGCGTTGCAGCCGCTCGACGCCGACGAAGTCCGCGCCTATCTTGAACACCGGCTGCGCGTCGCCGGCGCCACGGACGGCGTCGCCTTCGACGAGGCGGCGATCCGGATCATCCACGGGGCGTCCAAGGGCATTCCGCGGCTGGTCAACAAGCTCAGCGACCGGGCCCTGCTGGCCGCATATGCCGCCGGGCGGCGCGCGGTGTCCCGCGAAGACGCCCGGCGCGCGCACGCGGAGTTGGAGGCGCTCTTATGAGCATCATTCAGGAGGCCCTGCAGCGCAGGGCGGAGGAAGAGGCGGCGAAGTCGGGCGCCCTGCCGCCCCCATCGGTCCGATCCGCGCCCCGGCGCGAATCGCGGCCGCCGTCCTCGCGGGAGCGGCCAGCGAACGCGCCCGGCCGGGGCCGCGGGTTGTTTCTTCTTCTGGCGCTTCTCGCGGTTGTCGGGATCGGCTTTGCCTTCTTTTCGCGGCGCCCGCCCCCGGCGAAGCGCGGGCCGGCCGTTGCTGAAGCGTCCCCCGGCGCCGGCGGGACCGCCGGGCCGGAGACGATTCCGGGAACCGAGGCTCCTCGCCCGGACGCCGCAGGCGCCGTTGCGCCGGCGCCGCCGGATTCCGAGCCGCCCCCCGCCGGCGCGGCGGAGGCCGTTCCGGCGGCCGGCGGCGATGCCGAAACCCCGCCGGGCGCCGGGCCGGCGCCGTCGGCGGCGATCCCGGCGCCGCCGCCGGAGCCCTGGCCCGCGCTGGAGTTGCAGGGCGTCGTCCTGCGCCGGCCGCCGCATCCCTCCGCCGCGCTGATCAACGGCCGGCGGCTGCGCGTCGGCGAAAGCATCGAAGGGGCGCGGTTATTGGCCGTCGAAGAGGAGCAGGTGCGGCTGGAGTTTCGCGGCGGCCAGCGCACCCTCAGCGTCGGCGAACGGTGGGAGTAGGCGCGGCCGGCGCGCGCCGGACGGCGAGGGCGCGGGGATCAGGTCCAGCGGTCGAGCGCGGCATCGAAGTGGGCCGGCCGCGTCAGATAGAAGTGGCAGGGCGCGCCGATCCGCCGGCGGATCAGTTCGAACAGCGCATCGTCGAAAGGGTTCAGCACGGCGACGAGCGTTTCGCGGCCGATGCGTTCAAAGGGCATCACGCACCGCTGCGTGATGAAGTCCAGCGGCAGCAGGCTTCGGCAGGCCGGCGGCGGGTCGAATGCGGATACATTGATCACGGGCATCCGCGCCTCGCGGGCCAAATACGCCAGCACGTTGTCCAGATTCGGAAACGCGCGCGCATGCAGCACGTGCAGCACGGAAATCCTGGCGGCGCCGGGCTGGGCCGCCAGAACGGTCAGGTCGTTGGCCACGGCGGCATAGTCCTGCTGGTTCAGCAGTTCCGCCGCGTGCAGACGCCAGGCCAGCGACAACTCGGCCTCGAGCGCCGACGATTCCGCGGCCGGGACGGTTTCCGCCGCGGGCGCCGCGGCGGAGGGCCGATGCCGCGCGCCTTCGATCCTGCGCAGCAGCTCTTCGGCCTCCGCATCGCCCGCGCCGAGGCGGCGCAGGTCCTCGCTCAGCGTCTCCGCCTGCGATGTATTGCGCTGGGCCAGGTGGATGCGAACGAGTCGAATAACATATCGGCGCGCGCGTTCGAGATCGCCCACCATCTCGCAGGAGCGCACCAGCGCGTCGAGGGTGCCCACGTCGTTCGGCATGATCTCCAGGATCTGCTCGAACGCCGTGATGGCGTTCCACGCCTCGGCGATGGACCGGTTTTCGGCGGATTTCCCCGGGATCTCGGCCATATCGTCTGCTCCCCGGCGGGCCGGCGCGGCCTAGGCCCTCGAACGCACGGCGGCGCGTCGGCTCAACAGCCAGTTGATTTCCTCGGCGATGCGCGAGGCCTTGCGCAGCGCCTCGGAGTTTTCGGCGTCCGGGCGCAGCGCCGCAACGACGTGGCAGCACGGCATCATCAGCACCAGCAGCGGCGGCGCGGTTTCGGGCAGGTGCACGGCGTTCACGGCCGAGCCCGACAACTGCTTCAAGTAGCGGCGGGTGCGCCGGAACAGCTTGGGCGCGATCGCGGCATACCGTTCGGCGTCCGTCACGCCTTCCGAAGCCGCCAGCGCGATTCCGTCTTCGCCGGCGATGATGAAACCCGCCGCGCCGAGCGTTTCGGCGGCGCGTTGCGCGATGCGCGCCAGCGCCGGCCGTTCTTCGCGCGGCAGCCCCAGCAGGTCGTTGAGCGCCGCATGCCGGTCGCCGCGCCGGCGCAGTCCCGGTTCCAGGCCGGTCGCGCGCCGAAAGACCTTGCGTCCGATGCCGGGCACGGCCAGCAGTTCGTAGATGCCGCGGAACGGACCGAACTGCTGGCGGAAGGCGATGATCAGGCGCGCGCGGGCGCCGCGGAGTCCCGGCACCGAGGACAGCTCCGCGAAATCGGCCTGGTTGATATCCACCACGGCCGCTCCGGCATCGGCGGTGCGATCCACGCCGTCCCATCCGTCCGGCGCGGTCAGCCGGACCTCGCGGCGCACGAGCGGGCGCGTCACGGACGGCGCGACCGGACGCGGCGCGAGGTCCGGC
>Ga0129299_1000555_pt1 | contig 23812 bp, 19 predicted proteins | sample ConPoolayeCmetaG_FD_94477 | JGI IMG/M metagenome (GOLD analysis project Ga0129299, IMG submission 94477) | Hot spring microbial mat communities from California, USA to study Microbial Dark Matter (Phase II) - Cone Pool mat layer C metaG ...
ATATTGAATGGCGCTGCCGGCCTCAACCCGTTCGACCACATAGGGGCCGCTGCCGATCCTCGGCGTAAGCGTTGTGTCCGCGAAGCGCTCCGGTTGGGTTGCGTGGCGGGGCAGCACCGGCATCAGCCCCATGATGAGCGGCATCTCGCGATCGCCGCTCGCATCGAAGACGAATTTCACCCCGCGTTCGCCCACCGTCTGCGCGGAGACGACTTTCTTGTAATAGCTGCGGTGATTTGGGCGGCCCTTGTCGCGCAAAAGCTCGAAGGAGAAGATCACGTCTGCTGGCGTAAGCGGCATTCCATCGGAGAATTTCGCCTCGGGCCTGAGGATGAATGTCACCGAGGAGCGATCCTCCGGTATCTCCACGCTTTCGGCGAGCAGCCCGTAGAGCGAGAACGGCTCGTCGAGCGCGCGCGCCATCAGGCTCTCAAACACGTAACTCCGCATGCCTGCCGCCGAAACGCCCTTCACAATCATGGGATTGAGGCTGTCGAAGGAGCCTTGCACCCCGAAAACGATGGTGCCGCCCTTGGGGGCGTTGGGGTTGACGTAAGCCAGGGTGTCGAGCGCGGGGCCGTGCTTGACCGTGCCGTGCATGGCGATGCCGTGAACCGGTTCCGCGGCAGAAGCTGACGCCCACAACACGATCAATGCGGCAACGAGCTGCCTTACGATGTTGAGCGCTGGTTTCAGGCCTGAGCGCAGGACCATGTGCAATTCCTCAAAATCATGAAAAATGAACGGATCGTGTTGTCACCATGGCCGCCATTTGCCTCAGCGTTTCGTGACATCCCGATGCGGACATATTAAGGCCATCGGCGGTTGTTCGCACATTCGATGTGCTGGCAGGACCACGCGCCCCCGAAGATTCGTGGATGGCGTCAACGAGTTGGATACCTGTCACGGGAATGCCGCAATTTAACGGTTCCAAAAGGCGCGATATGAGCGTGGGGACAAATGGCAAGGGCAGTTCCGCGTATCTTCTGCCGCGGTAGTGCTGTTTGCGCGCGACCAACATCAATAGCTGGGTGTGACAAATGAGAATGGATGTGAAAACTTTGCGTATCTGCGGCGTTCTTGCCCTGTCGATCTGGGCTCTGGCCGGTGTGTTTGCAACCGATTCTTTGGCGCAGGATGCCAAGAAGGCCGCTCCCAAGGAAGCCAAGGCGGGCGCTGCGGGCGAGGGCGAAAATAGCGCTTGGGTCAAGCTGTGCGAGAAAACGCCCGATCTGACACCGAACGACAAGACCGATGCCATTAAGGAGCGCAATGTCTGCCTGACGCACCACGAGCGCATCGACGGCAACACGGGCCTTGTTCTTGTATCCGCCGCCGTGCGCCAGGTCGAGGGGAGCGACAAAGAAGCTCTCATGGTGATGGTGCCGCTCGGCATGGCGCTGCCGCCCGGCGCACAGGTCAAGATCGACGAAAACGAGCCCATCAAGCTGCAGTTCACTCTCTGCCATGCTTCCGGCTGCACCGCAGAAGCCGAAGCGACGAAACAAGTGATCGAACAGATGAAGAATGGCAAACAACTTGTTGTTGCTGCCATAAATCTGGCCGGCAAGCCCATTGGTTTCCCCGTTCCGCTCACCGGCTTCGGCACCGCCTATGCCGGCAAGCCCGTTGACAACGAGAAATACAAAGAAGCTCGCGGCAAGCTGATGCAGGCCATTCGTGAACGTCAGGTCGAACTGATGAAGAAGGCCCGCGAGGAGGCCGCGGCCAAAACCGCCGGTCAGCAGAAGCCTGAGGCGAATCAGCAGAAGCCTGATGCGAAAAAGCAGTAATCGGCGCTGCACAACACCTTCATAACCAAAGGTAAGGCCGCATGGTATGCGGCCTTTTTCCATTTAAAGCGGGTTTTGTGGTAGGTATGTCCCGGTCCCGGCCTGTGTATCGCTCGCGCCTGAAAGCAGAGCCAGGCAGCCTCAATGGTCGAAGCTTTGCTTCAAACGGTAGATGCCGTCCTCAAGCTCGTCGAAGACTTCCTCCACCTTGGGATGACGCAACGGCTCGCCGCTGGTGTCCGGGAGAAGGTTCTGCTCCGAGACATAGGCGATGTATTCCGTTTCCGCGTTCTCCGCGAACAGGTGATAGAAGGGTTGATCCTTGCGTGGCCTGATCTCTTCGGGGATCGACTGCCACCATTCCTCGGTGTTGTTGAACACGGGATCGACGTCGAAGATAACGCCGCGAAACGGAAAAAACCGGTGCCGAACAACCTGACCAAGCTGGAATTTCGCGGTTCTGACCTTTTCCATACCCTTATTGTCTATAGAATTAAGTGTGTTCTTCAACGGATTTCAGGGCCGCAGCAAGCTGAATCAATCCGGGTCAGGTTAGCACAGACCATAGTCAGGCGCGCTCGCGCCATCCTTCGCGGCCACCAGACGGGCAAGATCGGCCATGACCTTCGCCTGTTTCCAGGTAGCGTCGTCCTGCATCTTGCCGTCGATCATCACGGCTCCCGCGCCATCCGGCATCGCTTCGAGAATTTTCAAGGCGAACCGCACCTCCTCGACCGCCGGGCTGAACACCCGCTTGGCAATCTCGATCTGGCTGGGATGCAGCGACCACGCCCCCACGCACCCTTGCAGGAAAGCATTGCGGAACTGCGCCTCGCACGCCTGCGCGTCGGAAAAATCGCCGAACGGGCCATAGAACGCCTTCAGTCCATGCGCCGCGCAGGCATCGACCATGCGCCCGAGCGTGTAATGCCAGAGATCCTGCTGGAAGAAGGCGCGCGTGCCGCCTTCGCCCGGGTCGGCCAGAACGCCATAGCCGGGATGGCCGCCGCCCACCCGCGTCGTCTTCATGCCGCGCGAGGCCGCCAGATCGGCGGGACCGAGGCTCATGCCGTGCATGCGCGGGCTCGCAGCGGCGAGCGCCTCGACATTGTTCACGCCCTCCGCCGTTTCGAGGATCGCATGGATCATGATCGGCCGCGAGATGGCGTGTCTGGCCTCGAGCTGCGCCAGCAGCTGGTCGAGATAGTGGATATCCCAGGGGCCTTCCACCTTGGGCAGCATGATCACGTCGAGCTTGTGGCCGACGGCCGAGACGATCTCGATCACATCGTCGAGCGCCCACGGGCTGTTGAGGCAGTTGATGCGCGTCCACAGGCCGGTCTGGCCGAAATCGTTCGCTCGCGCCATCTCGATGAAGCCGCGCCGGGCCGCTTCCTTCTCGCTGATGGGGATTGCATCCTCGAGATTGCCGAGGATGACATCCACCTGGGTGATCAGTTCGGGGATCTTGGCGCGGATCTTCTCCAGATGCGGCGGCACGAAATGGATCATCCGCTCGAGCCGCACCGGCTTCTCGCGCATGGGCGGCGGTGCGCCGATGGCAAGCGGGGAGTAGAATTTCGCTGGTGTCCGGCTCGCGCCCATGGTTGCCTCCGAATTTGTGGTGCGGCGCCTATTTGCGGCGGTTGCCCGAGCGCGGTCAAGCCTTGGCATTGTCTACGAAAGTGCGGTTTCCGGCAGGCCACTGCAAAGCGGTGCAGCCATCTGCGCGACGTTCAGGCAAAACCGGATCCGAGATCGCTAACGCTTGCCGATGCCCTGCACCACCCGTGTAAGGCCGATCATGGCGTCGAGCCTGCGCCGCATGAAATCATCCTGGACGCGAGGCGTCTCGGCAAAAACCATGGTACGGTCGCGGCGGTTGCGATCATCTTGCCATTCCGGGCCGCCGCTTGCAGCCGGCGCGCCGGTTCTGGCGAACGCGAACCAGTAGTCGCTTACAAGGCGTGCCATGCGCCGGTCCTCCTCGGTGAAGATGTCCCGCGTCGGTGGAAAAACGTCGCCCGTGTCGAAGACATAGGCGAGTTCGCCGGCATGCGGAACCCCCGTCGGCCGTTCGCGGCGCTGATTGACCGCGGTGTAGTCGAAATAGTAACGCCACACCGGCGCCAGTTTGGCGTGCCGGTCTGCAATCCAGCGAACCGGCATGGTGAAGACGAGGTCGCGCGTCACCTGACGTGCCCTCTCTTTCTGGCTCGCAACCCCAGGATACAGCGCCTTGACGACCAGACCGGCGGCACCGGCTTTCTTCAGCATTTCGGCCGGGTCAATGCCGAAGGCCGCGGCCACGCTCGCGTCGTCGCTGGTGCTCCCCAGAATGAGAGGCACCGGCGCCTGGCGCCCGCCCGCAAATACGCTTTCGATCGTCTCCGGCAGCACCGCATCGCCGCTGATCGGAACCGGCGCGGACGAAAGCCCCTTGCCGCGCAGCGCGCCGAACGCTTTGGCGGGGATGGCGCGCAGCCGCGCGATGCCCGGCTTTGCCTCGGTGACACCCGCGGCCCTGGCGATGCGCCGCCCCATGTCGATGGCTTTCTTGCGCGGCATCTCGGGAATGATGTAGGCGCTTTGCACGATGCCGCGCTGGAACAGTCCGCGGGCAAGGGGCGAGGCATAGAGCGCCAGCACGCTCTTGCCGCCCGCCGACTGGCCGAAGATCGTCACATTGTCAGGGTCGCCGCCGAAACGGGCGATGTTCTCGCGCACCCACTTCAGCGCCGCGATCTGGTCGAGTAACCCGAAGTTGGCCGGCCCGCCCGGCTTTTCCCGCTCCAGCGCGGGGTGAGCGAAGAAGCCGAGCGGCCCCAGCCTGTAATTGAAGGTGACGATCACCGCCCCTTTGCGCGCAAGCGGGGCTCCGTTGTAAATGGGATGCGATCCGCTGCCGATCACAAAGGCGCCGCCGTGGATCCACACCATCACCGGCAGCTTGAGAGTGCTGTCAACCTTCGGGGTCCAGACATTGAGATAGAGGCAATCCTCGCTGAAGGGCCCGGCATTGCCATCGACGAGAGCGGCGGCTTCGGGGTTCTGGATGCAGGAGGGGCCGTATGCCGTTGTCTGACGCACGCCGGGCCAGGGCGATTCACGCTGCGGCTCACGCCAGCGCAGGTCTCCGACGGGCGCGGCGGCGTAAGGGATGCCCTTGAAGGCAATCGCGCCATGCTCGTGCATGCCCTGCACCTTGCCCGAGCGGGTTTCGGCGAACACGTCGGCCGGAAGGGCGCAGAGGGGCTGTGGAAATGCGCAGGCAAGCGACACAACAACCGCTGCGAACGTCATGCTCCGGCGGATGCGCATACGAAACTCTCCTTGCGGATGAAGATGAAGCCGTGCGGGTTGACAATGCTAGACCGTGAAACTCGCGCTGTCTCCTGCTGCAATCAGCTCCAGCGCCGGTTGGACCACATCCATTGCTCGGGATGTTCGCGGATCCAGACTTCGAACTGCTTCTGCATTTCGGCGACGATCCAGCGGATATCGGCATCCGGGTCGTCGGTCCACGGCACCTTCAGTTCTTTCATGGCGATTTTGAAGCGCGACTGCGTGCCGATGCGGATGCAGCGCCCGAGCCACAGCCGCGCGCCGATGCGCCGCGCCAGCATGGCGGGGATGATCGTGCTTGCCGCGGGCTTGCCGAAAAACGGAACGACGATCCCCTTGCGGTCATGCAGGTCGGCAAGGAAGCCGAGGCGGCCCCCGGCGCGCACATAGGCGCCGATCATGCGGGCGGTGTCGTGCCCGGCCATGATCCCCTTGTGCTTGCCGCGCGCAAAGAGGCCGCCGGGATAAAGCTCGGTGCGCATCGAGCGCAGATAGAGGTCAACATAAGGATTTTCCACCAGCCGGTAGACGGCGGCGGGTTTTGCTCCCATGCGCGTCAGCGGCCACATCGCCAGCTCCCAGTTGCCCATATGCATGGAGGCGCAGATGGCTGGCCCGATCTTGCCCTTGTAGGTCTCCACGAGGGCCGGGGTTTCGATCTCGATGCGCTCCGGCTCCTTCAGGATGCGGTCGAGCTGCATCGTCTCGGCCATGACGCGCCCGAGATTTTCCCACATTGCGAGCGCGATCGCCTCGCGCTCCTGTGGCGTCTTTTCGGGATAGGCGATGGCGAGATTCTCCAGCGCCCGCTTGTGCCGGCGCTGATGCGGGGCGATGAGGCGCCAGGCCTTGGCGGAGAGCCTCGTGGCGGTGTCGAGCGGAAACAGGCGCACAAGCGCGATGATGGCGCGCAGCAGCGCGTATTCGGCCAGGTAGCGCAGTTTGAGAAGCGGGCTCATGACACAGGTCTTGCCAACGGACTGAACACTCGGGAGCCTGAGCAGCAGGTTTGAGGAAGACGCGGCTCGCGCTGGCCGCTGGCCGCAAAGGCCATTCCTTGTGTTGCCGCCCGCTCCGTTCCGCGTCAAGTCGTTTTGCAGAGCGGCGCGGGACGCAACCCGATGCCTCAGGCCCGCGCGCCGGTGGTCCGGCTTGGCCCCATGCCCTGACGCATCAGGAAGCGTTTCAGCGCGCCGCCAACCGTCAGCGCGCCGAGTCCGACGCTGCGGGCCAGATCGAACGGCATGAAGCCGCTGATGAGCGTGCGGTTGAGGAGGTCTGCTGCGAGCGTGCGGGTCCACACATCGCCGCGCCGGGCCGCGGTGTAGGCTGCCAGCACGCCCTCGCTGCCGGGATCGAAGCCGCTTGCATCCCGGCGCTCGCTGAGGATGCGCACCAGATCGGCCGCATCGCGGAAGCCGAGATTCAGTCCTTGCGCGCCGATCGGCGGGATGACATGCGCCGCCTCGCCGACAAGCGCCGTCCGTCGCGCCCCAAACCGCGCCACCGCAAGACTGCTCAAGGGGAAGGCGGTGCGCTGCCCGACCTCGGAGATGGCCCCCAGCGCCGCGCCCATCTTGGCCTCCAGCTCGGCGGCGAAGGCTGCATCGTTAAGGTCCATGAGCCGCGCGGCCTCATCCGGCCGTTCCACCCAGACGAGGCTCGAGCAATTGCCGGGCAGCGGCACCACGGTTAAGGGGCCGGCGCTGCGGTGCAGCTCGATGCAGGTGTCGTTGTGCGGGGCCTCGTGGGTGAAGCTGCACACCACTGCGGTGTGTCCATAATCCCAGCGCCGCGCCTCGATGCCGGCCCGCGCCCTGCTGAGCGACTCGCGCCCGTCCGCGCCGACGAGCAGCCGCGCGCCGAACCGGCCGCCCTCCGCCGTTTCGATCTCGACCCCCGCGCCGGTGTGGCGAATGTCAGCAACCGCCGCCGTTTCATGCCAGACGCCCGCGCGCGCCGCGACCGCCTGGTGCAGCGCCGCCACCAGCGCGCGGTTGGGAATGTTGTAGCCGAACGCCTCCGCGCCGATTTCGGCTGCGGAAAAGCTCACATCGGGCGCGCGCAGGAGCCGGCCGGTCTGGTCGCTGATGACAAGCCGCTTCAGCGGCGCGGCGTGCGGCGCGCAGGCCCCCCACACGCCCAGGCTTTCGAGAAAAGCAATGGAGGGGGCGAGCAGGGCGGCGGTGCGGGTGTCCGGCCGGGCCGTGTCCGCAAACGGGCGCGGACCGAAGATCGCCACCTCCAATCCGGCGTCAAGCAGGGCAAGCGCCGTGGCGAGCCCGGCCGGCCCGGTTCCGGCAACGGCGATGGCTGTGAACTGCATGCGTTTATCCTTTCGAAGGTCTGCTGCGGGGTCGATGGTTCACGGATCCGGCAATGTTTTGGTAATGTATCCGTTGCATATGGAGCCTCTGGATCGCGGCGGATGAGGCCATTTCCAATCAATTTCTCGTCGAAAAGCGGGCAAGTCGAGTCGCACCGGCCTTTTGCCCGGTATCTGGTCCGTGGAAAGCTCCCCCAAAACCGTTGCGAATCTGGGGGAAGCCTGCAACTTCGTGACTTTGCGGACACAGAGCGTGGAAGATTGCCGGGCAATTGAGCGGTTTGAGTTTACGCCCCTCAGGCCATCGGCTATCAAAAGGATGCAAGTCTGGTGAGCCGGGTGGGGGTGTTCCGCATGTTGGCTCGCTTGGCAAAACGCTAAGTTCGGTAGCCACGCGCTGTAAAGCAAAGGCTAACGGCTCTCAGAGACGACGGGGGAAACCCCTCTTGCATGAGACGATTGAACTTTGGATGGATGAGCTTAGACATGTCTAGGCAAGTTTCGGAAACCAATAGGATTGGGGGACTTATGAAAACGACTTCTCGTTTTGCATTGGCCGCCGTCGCTGGTCTGTTTGTGGGCGGTCTCGCCCTCACGCCGGCGAAAGCGGCTGACCTCGGCGGTGACTGCTGCGCCGATCTCGAAGAGCGCATTGCCGAACTCGAAGCCACCACGGCCCGCAAAGGCAACCGCAAAGTGTCTCTGACCATCTCCGGTCAGGTCAACCGCGCCCTGCTCATCTGGGACGATGGCGTTGACAGCGATGCTTACGTTGTTGACAACTCCAACTCGAGCACCCGCTTCCGCTTCACCGGCTCCGCCACCATGAAGCCGGGCTGGAAAACGGGCTTCCTGGTCGAGATCGAGCTGCGCGACGCTGCGTCCTCCCTCGTAAACCAGGCCAATGATGATATCCGCACGGTTGATGAGCGCAACCTGCGCACCCGTCATGCCAACTGGTATATCGAGAGCGAGCAGCTCGGCCGTGTCACGGTCGGTCAGGGCAGCGCGGCCACGAAGGATATCGTGCTGATCAATCTCGGTGGCAGCCTTTCCGACGCTGATCTCTACTACAATAACTCGTTCCGTCTCCGCACACCGGTTGTGGGCGGTATCGGTTTTTCGCCTCTGGTGTGGAGCGATCTGGCTGGCGCGATGGACGGTCAGCGCATCGATGGCATCCGCTATGACACGCCCTCGATCTATGGCTTCATCCTGAGCGCTGCCTGGGGCGAGAACGATTATTTCGACATTGCCCTGCGCTTCCGCAAAGAGTGGAACTCCTTCCGTATCGCTGCCGGCATCGGCTATTCTTGGGACGGTGACCTGCAGACCTTCACCCTCAGCAACGGTGCGCCCGCTGTTGGCCGCATCCGCGGTTCGGGCGACATTGAGGAAGTGAAAGGCTCGCTTTCGGTGATGCACGTTCCGACTGGCCTTTATGCAAGCTTCGCCGCCGGCGCGCGCGATGCGAGCGATGTCACGACCACGGCTGGCGTTGTCACCCGTGGCGGATATGATGCCGATTACTGGTATCTGCAGCTCGGCATCACCCAGAAGTGGCTGAGCTATGGCCCGACCACGATCTACGGCGAATATGGCAACTACAATGACTTCGCCGTCAATCTCGATCTTGTCGGTCCTTATGGCGGTGCTGGTCTGATCACCTCCTCTGACGTGACCCGCTGGGGCTTTGGTATCACCCAAGCTTTCGACAGCGCTGCTCTCGAGCTCTATGGTCAGTTCCACTACTATGAAGCTGACGTTACCACCCTCACGGGACAGACGGATCCTCGCACCCAGCAACTTAATCTCGAGGACTGGTATGGCGTTGTGATGGGTGCTCGCATTCGCTTCTAATCCGGCGCTGATCTGAAAAAAAATGAAGGCCGCTCTTCGGAGCGGCCTTTGTTTTGCAAATAGCAAGTGCGCACGTATCCGCTTATCCCAAGCTTTGCAGCGGCCACACATGAACCAGCCTGACAATTCTCCTGTGGTGCATGAATCAAAAAATGAGGCCGATGTTAACCTGGCCCGGCAGTGAACCGCTTCGCCTATCCGGCCGTCAGAAACAGCGCGGCGGCCAGTAGCGCCAGGCCAACGGCAAGCGCCACGAGCAGCCGCTTGGTGACGAGGAACAGGCCGAAGCCGGCCGCGAAGGCAAGCAGCCGCATCCACAGATCGGCCTGCGCCAGCGCACCGGTGGGGAACAGCACCATCTTGGCCACAAGGCCCGCCACGAGCGCGGTCGAGACATGGCGCACCCAGATCATCGCCCGGCTGTCCACCTTGATCCCGCCGGAAAGCGCCGCACCGAAGATGCGCCACACCGCATTCGCCAGCACGCCCGCGCCGAACAGATAGGCATAGGCCCACAGGGCATCCTCATTGGAAAAGCTGCGGCTCGCGATGTCGCTCAAGGCGAGCGCCACCGGTCCCGGCTCGGGCGAAGGAGGGGAGATCGGCGCGGACGGCTGCATCGGCTCAGCCTTTCCAGCCGCGCCAGCGCGCGATGACATAAGTGAGCGTGCCGCCGATCACGCCGGTGAGCAGCAGGTCGGCGGCGGGCGCGATGACATGCAGGCACGGCGCGAGCATTACCCCGCACAGGATGGCGCAGCGGTCCGCCGGGCCCAGCGCGGAGGCCGTCAGCCCCATGAGGAAATAGAGCGGCGTCATCAGCATCAGCGCGGCGGCGGCTTCGCGCGGCATTCCCGCCGCCATGAGGAAGCCCAGCCCCGTGCCAAGCGCGCTCACGCCCAACAGCACCGTGCCCAGCCCGAAATAGAACGGCACACGCATCGGTTGCGGCAGATGCGGCACGCGCCGCATCGATTCGATCCACATCGAAACCGCAACCAGATGGGCGATGGCCATCGTCATCAGCGGCCCGTGGTTTTCGCGGCGCATGTGCGGGAGCAAAGCCACCGTCAGCGGCAGCAGGCGGATGCTCGTCACCGTCACGGCGAAGGCGGCGGCGATGAGGCCGGCGCCGCGCGCGATCTGATCGACCAGCATGACTTGCGCGGGCAGGGCGTAGATGGTGAGGGTGGTGAGCACCGATTGCATGAGGCTGAGGCCGGCGTCCTTGGTCATCGCGCCATAGCCGACGAAGGTGACGAACAGGATGAAGGCGGGGATGAGCGGGGCTTCGCGCACGCCGCGCGCATAGGCCCGCCACGCGGTTGCACCCTCTGTCTGGCTTGGCGTTGGCGCGGCGGCGGCAGTGGCCGTCCGTTCGCCCGAGGCGCCGCCACCGTTTTCCATGTGCACAGTCTCGATTTTGGACGCAAGGTCGATCGGGTGGACCGCATCCGGCAGGCAGGGCTGGGGCGGCCGGGGCATGGCTTCGGCAAGTGCCTGCTCAGCGCCTTCGACCGCGCTGGCGGCTCGGGCGTCCACGACCGGCTGATGAGCAGCCGGGCGGGAGCCTTGCCCTGCTGATGCCTCGTCGATCAGATCGAACAAGGCGCGAGCAGTTGCATCCGGCGCTTCGGCTGGGCTTGGTGCGATTGAAGTATGATGCGCGCCAACAGCAGCTGTGGCGTTTACGCCGTCGCTTTCCGCCCGGCACTCGTCCGGGCGGGCCGAAGATTTGATATCGCGCCGGGCGCGCGCTTCGCTCGCATCCCGCATCGGCTTACGACCCGATCAGGGCGTAAGCGGGAGTTTGCGCACCTTTGGCACCGGGCTGGAGGATTTCACGACGTCTTTATCCTTCGCGCCGGGGGCCGGTTTGGTCGGCTTGCGCAGTGGGGGCGTGGACTTTTTCGCGGCGGGGACTTTTTTCTCGGCCGTCTCGTCAGCCTTGGCATCTCCCCCTTCGCCATCGTCCTCGCCGCCGGCGCCGGGGGGCTTCGGCTGCGCTTCGACCACATCGAAGCCGAGCACTTGCTTGCCGTCCTTCTCCTCGACGATCACCTTGACCGTGCCGCCACCTTCCAGGCGGCCAAACAAAAGCTCCTCCGCGAGCGGCTTTTTGATGTGCTCCTGGATGAGCCGCGCCATGGGCCGCGCGCCGAACTGCTCGTCATAGCCGTTCTTGATCAGCCATTGCGTGGCGGCCTCGGTCAGTTCGATCGTCACGTTGCGGTCGGCAAGCTGTGCCTCGAGCTGGAACACGAACTTCTCCACCACCTTGGCAATCACGCTTTCGGGCAGGTTGCCGAACGGGATAATGGCGTCCAGACGGTTGCGAAACTCCGGCGAGAACAGGCGCTTGATGGCTTCCTGATCGTCGCCCTCGCGCTTGGTGCGCCCGAAGCCGATCGGCGGCTTGGCAAGGTCGGCCGCGCCGGCATTCGTCGTCATGATGAGAATGACGTTGCGGAAATCCACCTGCTTGCCGTTGTGGTCGGTCAGCTTGCCGTGGTCCATGACCTGCAGGAGCACATTGAAGAGGTCCGGGTGCGCCTTCTCGATCTCGTCGAGGAGGAGCACGCAGTGCGGGTGTTGGTCCACGCCATCTGTCAGCAGGCCGCCCTGGTCGAAGCCGACATAGCCGGGAGGCGCGCCGATGAGCCGCGAAACCGTATGCCGCTCCATGTATTCAGACATGTCGAAGCGCAGGAGCTGCACGCCCATGAGGGTTGCTAGCTGCTTGGCGACCTCGGTCTTGCCCACGCCCGTGGGCCCGGAGAAGAGATAGCAGCCGATCGGCTTTTCCGGCTCGCGCAGGCCGGCCCGCGCCAGCTTGATGGCGGATGCAAGCGCGGTAATCGCCTGATCCTGGCCGAACACCACCCGCTTCAGGTCTGCCTCGAGGTTGCGCAACAGCGCGGAGTCCGACTTCGAGACCGTCTTCGGCGGGATGCGTGCCATGGTGGCGACGGTCGCCTCGATTTCCTTCACGCCGATGGTCTTCTTGCGGCGCGACTGCGGCAGCAGCATCTGACTGGCGCCGGTTTCGTCGATCACGTCGATGGCTTTGTCGGGCAGCTTGCGGTCATGGATATATTTCGAGGACAGCTCCACGGCCGCCTTGATCGCGCCCTGCGTATAGCGCACCTGGTGAAAATCCTCGAAATAAGGCTTCAGACCTTTCAGGATTTCAATGGCGTCTTCGACGGTCGGCTCGGAAACATCGATCTTCTGGAAGCGGCGCACCAGCGCGCGGTCCTTCTCGAAATGCTGGCGGTATTCCTTGTAGGTGGTGGAGCCGATGCAGCGCAAGCCCCCCGATTGGAGCGCAGGCTTCAGCAGGTTCGAGGCGTCCATCGCCCCGCCCGAGGTTGCGCCCGCGCCGATCACGGTGTGGATCTCGTCGATGAACATGATGGCGCCGGGATAGTTCTCGATCTCGCGCATCACGGCCTTAAGACGCTCCTCGAAGTCGCCGCGGTAGCGCGTGCCAGCCAGCAGCGCGCCCATGTCAAGCTGGAAGATGGTGGCGTTGAGCAGCACCTCGGGCACTTCGCCGCGCACGATCTTGCGGGCAAGCCCTTCTGCGATAGCGGTCTTGCCGACGCCAGGATCGCCGACGAACAGCGGATTGTTCTTCTGCCGGCGGCACAGCACCTGAATGGTGCGGTCGATTTCCTTGGCGCGTCCGATCAGCGGGTCGATCCGCCCCTCGCGCGCCTTCACGTTGAGGTTGATGCAGTAGGTGTCGAGCGCCTCTCCGCCGCGCTTCTTTTCGTCGCCCGAATCAACCGTGGCGGAGTCTTCGTCAACGCCGCGCACGGCGCGCGGCTCCGTCATGCCGGAACGCTTGGCGATGCCATGCGAGATGAAATTCACCGCGTCGAACCGCGTCATGTCCTGTTCCTGAAGGAAATAGGCGGCGTGGCTCTCGCGTTCGGCGAACATGGCGACGAGCACATTCGCCCCCGTCACCTCCTCGCGGCCGGAGGACTGCACATGCACCACGGCCCGGTGGATGACGCGCTGGAAGCTGGCAGTCGGCTGGGCTTCGCTGTCGTCGGAGACGACAAGATTATCGAGTTCGCTGTCGAGATAGTCGGTCAGTTTGCTGCGCAAGACATCCAGATCGACGCTGCAGGCGCGCATCACGGCCGCAGCGTCCTGGTCATCGATCAGCGACAGCAGCAGATGCTCCAGCGTCGCATATTCGTGGTTACGCTCGTTTGCGTATTCGAGCGCCCGATGGAGAGCAGTTTCGAGGCTGTTCGAGAATGAAGGCACGGGGTGGGTCCTACTCTTTTTCCATGGTACATTGCAAGGGATGCTGATGTTGCCGCGCGAAGGTCATGACTTGCGTCACTTTCGTCTCGGCAACCTCGTATGTGTAGACGCCGCAGACACCGACTCCCTTCTGATGAACATGCAGCATGATACGCGTCGCCTCGTCGTGAGGTTTGTTGAAGAACCGCTCCAGCACATAAACGACGAAATCCATCGGGGTGTAGTCGTCGTTCAGCAGCAGCACCTTGTAAAGGCTTGGCCGTTTGGTCTTAAGCTTGGGCTTGGTGGCGACACCGGTGTTGGCGTCATCGTCACCCCGGTTCGTCCTGCCTTTTGAGAGCCAGACGCGCGCCGCCCGCAGCCCTGCGGCAGCCTTCATGACAATCGGCGATGTGCGGACCTTGATAATAATGCGTGTCAACCCGGATGGGGTACGTTCACTCTGCGACCAATTTGATACCGAACCCTGCATGGCCGTTTTCAATTGCATAACCACGTCACGCGATCATTCCCTATGTTCAATCTACACCAAGGCAGCAAAAAGGCTGATTAACATCATCGATCGAAATCGCGCTTGTTGTACTATCATACAACCTTCACTTCCCCTCTGCAAAGGCCGCCTATGGCCATGGCCTAGGACAGGATTGCAGCATGATTCGCCCTGGTCATCATCTCGCGAGAGCGCATGGAGCGCTGCCGTGCGCAATGCTTAAAGCCAGCGCGTTTGCATTAACCATAAACTAACGGCGAGGCTGTAAGCATACGCTTTGACTGCTTTTCGGAGACCGCACATCGCAAAGTCCCCGTCACGCAGGCTGACCAGTTCGCGTTTCCTTGGGTGGATCATGCGTTTTGCGTTGCCGCGCCTCTCCCTTGCGATATTCGCCTTGCTGCCATGCATCATTTTGGTCAATGGTTTCGTCACTGCCGGAGAGGCCGAAGCCGCACACAAGCGTGCCGCCTCCGCATACAATCCGCCGCGCTCGGCAATCGTGGCCGACGGCCATACGGGGCGCATCCTGCACTCCTTCAAAGCGGATGAGCCGCGCTATCCAGCCTCGCTCACCAAGGTCATGACGCTTTATTTGGTATTCGAGTTCCTGCGCGCCAAGCGCATCGACCTCTCGACCGAAATGGCCGTCACCGCCAATGCCGCTGCGCAACCGCCCACCAAGCTCTACTTGAAGGAAGGCGAAACCATCTCCGTGCGCAACGCCATGCGAGCGCTCGTCACGCGCTCGGCCAACGATGCGGCCGTGGTGATCGCAGAGAACCTTGCGGGCAGCGAGGATGCGTTCGCCCGCCTCATGACGCTGCGTGCCCGCATGCTCGGCATGAAGAACACCACCTTCCGAAATGCGTCCGGCCTGCCCGATAGCAACCAGAAAACCACGGCTTACGATATGCTGGTCATGGCGCGCGCCGTGCTGCGGGACTTCCCCGAACATGCCGGCCTCTTCAAGACGAAGTATTTCCGCTACGGCAAGCGGCTCTACAAGAACCACAACGCGCTGCTGTTCAACTATGCCGGGGCAGAGGGCATGAAAACGGGCTTCACGATCGCATCCGGCTTCAACCTGATCGCAACCGCCAAACGCGACGACAAGCGCCTCATCGCCGTCGTCATGGGCGGCCGGTCCGGCAGTCACCGCAACGATTTGATGCGCGCCTTGCTCGATGCCGCCTGGAGCCGCGCCATGCCCGAGGCGAAAGCAATGGCCGCGCGCTCCGAGCCGGTGAAGCGCCCCGAGCGCACAGTGGACCCGCAGCAGAAGGCGGCGCTTGCCGGAGGCGTCTCGGCGCCATCCAAACCGCTTGCCCAACCGGCGCAGGCGCCGGAGCGAACTGAAACAGCGGCCACCATCGCTCAGGCCGGCCTGGCGCAAGATGCCCGCCCGCCCGTGCGGATTGCCGCGGTTCAGCCGGAACGCGGCGGGGTCATCGCAACCAACCTCTTTCTCAAGAAGCCCGTCAGCGTCGAGCCGGCCGAAGCGCGGCAGTCCGCCGAATATCCCGGTCCCTATCACGTTCAGGTCGGAGCTTACGAGAGCCTCGAAAGCGCCAATCTTAGGCTCGATGCGGTCAGGAAAGCCGCGGGCGACATTCTGCGCGGCCGCAAGAATTTTATTATGACAAGCACCTCCGGAGGCAGGCAAATCGTCCGCGCGCGTTTCGGCGGCTTCTCGAGAAGCGAGGCGGAAGCAACGTGCGAGGCGCTCAAGCTGCGCGCCATCGATTGCCTGGTCATGCAATTCGATGGCTCGGGCTCATGATCCGGCCTGCTTCAGCAGCAGATCCTTGGCTTCGTTGATCTTTGCGGCGATGTAGTTGGAGCCGCCCTGGTCCGGGTGGAACCGCTTCATCAGCTCGCGATGGGCGCGATTGATGTCGTCCCGGCTTGCGCCGGGCTTAAGGCCGAGAACGTCGTAGGCTTCGCGCACCGTCATCTTGCCGCCAGCCGAGCTTCCGGACGGCTCGGCACTATCCCCGCGCGCACCGATCCCGTGCAATTCGCGCCAGTCCGGCTGAGCCCTGTCGAGCATGGCTTCGAGAAGCTGCGCGCCTTGCGGGTCCGTCACCCGGCAGTTGTCCCAGAGCGAAACGGCCTCGGCCAGGGAGAGCGAGCCGAGTGCCCGCCCCGCAAACGGCCCGGCGAGAACGCGGCCGCTCATCTCGCCCGTGTCGTGGTCGAGTTCCATCTCGATGGTGGCCGTGCGCACGGTCGACTTCTGGCCCGGTGATTTCTCGGTTTGGCCCCACGGAAAGCCTGAGCCGCGGCCGAGCAAGGAATAGGCCAGCATCACCAAGGGCACGGCAAGCGCGGCGCGCCCGGTCACGAAGAAGAACACCGCTCCCGCAAGAGCCAGAACCCCGCCTGTCGTCCGCATGACTTTCGCCAGAACCCTGACATCGGCCTTGGTGAAATGGCGGCCGAAATACAGCAGTAACAATAGCAGCAAAATGCCAATCGCGATATACGGCATCTGCCCCCGTCAGCGCTTGAGTTGTTCGAGCAGCAGGCGAGATTGCCCACCCTGGCTCTTGCTGTAATTTTCCAGAGCCTTGCGCCCGCCCGCCGCATAGACGGCAACGGCCTGCAGCAATTCGCGCAACTGCTTGGAGGAACCAGCATCGAAGCGCGAATAGGCGCCCTTGCTCAGCCGCGCCATTTCCCGGAAGGCTTTCTCGGCGGTCGGGTCGTTGCCTTCCTGGAAGACGAACAACGGCACGCCAAGCAGCCCCAGTTCGCCGCTGAGCTGGCAAAGCTGGTCGATGCTTTCCTCCATGGCGTCGCCCACATAAACGACGGCATTGACCTTGCCCTTCTCGGTTTCGCGCTTGGCATGGTTTAGAACCTTGCGGATCTGCGTGTAGCCGCCGTGGCATTTGACGGATGTCATCAGCCGCGCCAGCGCCTCCGCATCGCTGACCCAGCCGCTCGAGCGGCATTCGTCGAGACCGCGGAAGAAGATGAGTTGCACGTCGAGCCCGCCGATCGACTTGACCTCGCGGAACATCTCGCCCTGGATGGCAAGCGCCATGTCCCAGGTCGGCTCGCGGCTCATGGTGGCATCCATGGCGAAGATCAGCCGGCCGCGCCCTGTGCCTCCGGGCTGTGGCGTCATGGTCCGCACTTTTGCCAGAAACGCCGCGACGTCCTCGCTGCTCGAGGGCACGTCCGTCAGCGGCTTGTCCGCCGCAGGCGGTTTTGAGGGGCTGTCCTTACCGGTCACAGGATTGTTCCTTCCATCGACACTTCTTTATACAAGGTAATTTCAGAAAAGGTCACTTTCCATGCCGCTTGTGTTTCGGCGCAGTTTTGTTTTTATGCGCCGGAGAGCGGCCAGAGCCTATGGCCGGGGGGCCGTTTCCTTGGGTGAGACGCATGAGCTTCAGATTGCCCGTCGCACGCACCGTTCAGTCCCTGCGCAAGACCGTCCAAGGCTGGCGGCTGCGCGGGAAAACCATCGCGCTCGTGCCCACCATGGGCTCGCTGCATGAAGGCCACCTGTCGCTCATCAGGCTCGCCCGCAAGCATGCGAGCCGCGTCGTCATCTCCGTGTTCGTCAACCCGACCCAGTTCGGGCCGAACGAGGATTTCAACGCCTACCCCCGGGACGAGGAGGGCGATTGGTGCAAGGCGGCGGATGCACGCGCCGATCTGTTTTACGCCCCCTCCGTCGGCGAGATGTATCCGGACGATTTCGCCACCCGCGTCGAGGTTGCCGAGATCAGCCAGGGCTTGTGCGGCGCCTCGCGGCCGCACCACTTCGCCGGTGTCGCAACCATCGTCACCAAGCTGTTCCTGCAATGCCTTCCGGATTACGCGCTGTTCGGCGAAAAGGACTACCAGCAGCTGCTCGTCATTCGCCAGCTCGTCAAGGATCTGAATTTCCCCGTGCAGATCGTGCCCGGCCCCATCGTGCGCGAAGAGAGTGGCCTCGCCCTGTCGTCCCGCAATGCCTATCTGACGGAGCAGCAGCGCCTGACCGTCGCGCCGCAGCTGTATCAGGTCCTGAAGGATATGGGCGACGACCTGGCCCATGGCAGGGATATTGCGCAGACGCTGCTCACCGGACGGACGCGGCTGGAAATGGCCGGGTTCCGCATCGATTATCTCGAGGTTCGTCACGCCGAAACGCTTATCCCCTTCGAGCACGAGATCGACGGCCCTGCCAGACTTCTCGCCGCCGTCTATCTCGGCCGCACGCGGCTCATCGACAATATCCCGGTGCCGCAGATGCGCTAAAGACGTTGCTTGCACATGGGGCTTTCGCCCTCAAAGAAGTCCCAGGCTTGCAAGGGCACGCCGCATATCGGAAGGAATCTGTGCGCCGTCCGCAGAGCGCGCCGCATCCCGTGGGGCATCCTCCGGTTTGAGATAGCGCCAGCCCTGGAACGGGCGGCGCGCTTGCGCCTCAGTCGGCACGACGGCGCGATCAAGCACAAGCGCGCAGCGCGGACGCCCGTCCGGATCCTCGTCGGGCCGGATGTCGAGTATGCGCTGGCGTGCCTCGATGAAGCCGTTGATGACCCAGTAGAGCGAGCCGCCGGCAAGAACGGCATCGCGTTCGCGCGGGGTTTGCCGCGTGTGGTGGATGAACTCCGGGGGCAGGCCGCGCCTGCGCATGTCGGCGAGCCATTGCTCCCTCCACCCGATCAGATCGTCAAGCGAGCGTGCGCCGACGCACAGTTTCAGCAGATGCAGCAAGCAGGGCCCCCTTTCGTTCCGATTGAGTAACTTTAGGCGCACATGGCCAAGGCGGCAATTGCCCCATGCATCGGCTCACAAAAAAGCCGGCGCGAACGCCGGCTTTTGGGTCTTAGGTCTCGCGGCGACATCCGCCAACAAACCGATGCCTAAACCTTCGCAATCATCAGGCTGCGCGGAACGCGCAAGTTATCGGATGCCAGCACCGGCCCCGAACGTGTCTCCTGGCGGCCTTCTTCCTCGTCGCCGAAAAGAAGGCGCACGCCGAGCCAACGGATGCGGCCGGCGATCTTCGCCTTCTGCACGCCAAGCTCCCCGAACTGCCGGTTGAAGATGGGCAGGCCGAGCGGCTGCTTGTTGCGGGCCTCGCACCAAGCGCAATAATCGTCATAAAGGGTAAGCGCCATCACGCTCGATCCCTCCTCGCGGCCGACGCGTTCATTGAAGAACAGCTCAACATCCGACTTTGGCGCATCGATGGGCTGCGGCAAGGCACGAGGCTCTGGCTTCGGCACGGCGATGGCCACCGCTTCGGGGATCGCCTCGGGCTCCTGCCGCTTGGGTGTGGGCCTGTGCTGGATGCCCCAGAAGCTGAAGGCCACATAAAAGCCCATGCTTGCTCCCAACTCCACCAGAAAGGCGATCAGCAGCGTGAGAGCCATCTGCACCTCGTCAAGGCTCGCACCCGAAAGCTGCGACAGCACCGCGGACTGCGGATCGGCTTCCTTCACGGCGGAGCCTGCCTGTACGGCGTCCAGCCGCGCCTTGATCGCGATGATACGCTGGTCGAGCCGTTCAGCCTCCCGTGAAACCGCGAGCTCCGAGTTGAGCTTGTGGTAGCTTTCGCAATAGGCCATGCTCGGCTGCACCGTAGCGTTGGTGCATTCCTGGGTCGACAGCCAGCGCGGGTTTTGCTTGAGCGCCTCGATCTCGCTGCTCACCGTGCCGACCGGGCGTATGAAGCCCATCTTGCTCAGCCTTTCGCGTGTTCTGTCCAGTTCCAGCCGAAGATCCTGATAGCTCTGGGCCTGAAGCGCACGCGAGCCGGTAGTATCGGCGCGGTTGAGCGCCGCAAAGCCGAGCGAAGAGGTAAGCGAATAGCTGAAGCAAACCACAAACAGCAAAATGCCGCCGAGCGCCTGTGACCAGGTCTTGTTGCGAATGGCGGCGAAAATGAAAAACGGAAGCAGCGCCTTGAAGCAATCGGCCGCAGCGCTCGCCGCTCCATAAAGTTGCGACTCGAATTCCGACTTCCCAAGACTGTAACCGAAACGCCAGTTCATGGCGGCGGAGACGATCAGCAGAACCGCCGCCGCAATAACGCCTGTCAGGCCAAGAACATGCCTCATGTAAGCCCCCTGTGATGTCCGGCTTTGCCGGTGACCTTGCGACAAGGAGGCACATCTTGACGACGCTTCGCCGGATGCGCTCGCGGTCAAACCCGCGACGACCCTGCCTTGCCCGCAAGGCAAGGGGTGGAATGTTACGCTGCAACAATGAATCGCACCGCCAGCCCAAGGATAGTGCCGCATCCCTGGGATATGCCTGAACGCGCCGGTTTCGAAACGTGCCGCATCGCAAAACCGGGCTCGTCCAAGGCTCTGGCCTCGTCGGAGATAGCCCCCTGTGTAATCAGGATAGCAAGTCGCGGGGTGATTCGCTGAAAAAACTGAAGCGCTGTCTTGCGTTACGCTCTGTGTCACTAGATATGGCGGGCAATGGCAGGACCAGTCAAAGATTTTGTGTCTTGTTCACGGTTTGCTCATCGTTATGAACAGAAATCTTGCGGGTGGCCCGGAAGCTGCCCGGCTGGTCGGGTGGCGTGCGCGGGAGCATCCGCAAGCGCTGACAGATCGGACCGGTGGAATTGTCAAGTTTCTGTAATTCGGCGATGTTAAGTGTTGCTAACGGGGTATAATTTCGGTTTCATGACATAAAGCTGGCTAGCTCTAGGTATATTCGAACAGCCGTGCGGGACTTGTCTCCAATGTGGAAATTGTTTTTTATTGCTGTGCTAGCCGCGCTTTATGTGTGGAACAACGGCGTCATCATCGAGCGCAGCGACAGGTTCGAAGCTCGCCTTGAAGCGAAGCTGCCAAGCGCGACCGATGACAAGACAGCCCCCGCGCAAAGCGATGTCAGCCGGGCACAGGACGGCGAAATCCGCAAAAACGATCTGCCTCCTCCGCAAACCGCCACAATTACCATACGCGACGATGGCTTCCAGACGCTTACATCCTTGAAGCCAGCCGAGAGCCCGGGCCAATCGCTTGGGAAGGAAGATCCATCTCTTGCCTTGAGCGTGCAGAAACAACTCAAACGCATCGGCTGCTATCCATACAAGGCGGACAACGTCTGGGGCAAGCGCAGCCGTGACGCCATGGTGAAATTCAACACCCTGACAGGACACGACCTGCCGACTATCCAACCCGATCCGGAGGCTCTGAAAGTGCTCAAGACTTACGGCTCGAACGTCTGCGCAAGCGCTTGCGGAGAGGCGTCACGGGGCAGCCGGTTCGAGGATTGCGTCACCGTATCGAAGCCCGCGCCAAGGCCGAAGGTTGCCGTGCTGCCCGCTGCACCGCTCCCTGCACCGGCTGCGCCTGAAAAGCCCAAAACTCCAGACTATGACGGCGACGACGCCTATCTGCCGCCGTGGATGCGCGGAAAGCCGGCCGAAGAGGCTCGGGCCGCTGCCGCCAGGGCGGCTTTGAGCGCGAAACCGTCCGCGTCAGACACGGCCGACACCGGGGCGTCCGCATCGATAGTCCCGCGCACGAACGGCAAACCCGAGGCGCGGAAGGTCGAGAAGGCTGCCAGCGCAAACAATCGCTCGCGTGAGTGGAAACCGAATAGTTTCAATTTCGCCTGGCCCGGCCAGTATTAAGCCCCTTCAGTACTTTAAGCTTGTTCGGCGCAAGCGTAACGATGGCGCATCTCCCATGAAGCAAGCGTCATGAAGCCGCGTGCTAGGCGGCGCTGTCCTTGACAAGCTTCAGCCGTTTTCCAGCATCGGGGCGGCCCACGCCGCTGTAGCGGAACCCGGCTTCCACCGCCATTTCAGGACGGAAGACATTGCGCAGATCGACGATCACGTCACCGCGCATCAGTCGCTTGGCTTCCTCCAGATTCAAGGCACGGAACTCGTTCCACTCGGTCAGGACGACCATGACGTCGGTTCCCGTCACCGCATCGAGAGCGTTTTCACGCCAATCAACGCCGGGCAGAAGCTCTTGCGCATGCTCGCGCCCCTGGGGATCGTAGGCTTGGATGCGCGCGCCGCGCTCTTGCAGCATCGGCACGATGATGAGGCTTGGCGCATCGCGCATGTCGTCGGTGTTGGGCTTGAAGGTGACGCCGAGCACGCCGACGATCTTTCCCTGCAAATCGCCGTCGGCCGCTGTCTCGATGCGCTTGACCATGGCGATCTTGCGCTCGTTGTTGACCTTCTCCACCTGCTCGACCAGCGTGAGGGGAGTGCGCGCCTCGCGCGCGGTGCGGATCAGGGCGGAGACATCCTTTGGGAAGCACGACCCGCCATAGCCCGGCCCGGGATGGAGAAACTTCTCGCCAATGCGCTTGTCCGAGCCGATGGCGGTCGCCACCTGCTGCACATTGGCGCCGACCTCCTCGCACAAATCGGCAATCTCGTTGATGAAGCTGATCTTCATGGCAAGGAAGGCATTGGCGGCGTATTTCGCCAGTTCGGCGGATTCGCGCGAGACGAAGATGACGGGGGCGTTGCGCAGTCGCAGGGGTTCGTAAACCCGCTCCATCACGGCGCGGGCGCGCTCGTCGTCCACGCCGACGAGAACCCGGTCCGGATGGGTGAAATCCTGGATGGCCGAGCCCTCGCGCAGGAATTCCGGGTTCGAGCACACCGCGAAATCGGCATCGGGGCGCAGCTTGCGGATGCGCCGCTCGATATCGCGGCTGGTGCCCACCGGCACGGTCGATTTCGTGGTGATCACCGTGAAGCCGTTGAGGTGGGGCGACATCTCCTCCACCGCCTTGTGCACGTAAGTGAGGTCGGCATAGCCATCGCCGCGCCGCATCGGCGTGCCGACGGCCAGAAAGATGAGGTTGGATTGGCGGACGGCCGTCGCGAGGTCGGTCGAGAAGCGCAGGCGGCCGACCTTCATGTTGCGGGCGACAAGCTCATCAAGCCCGGGCTCGTAGATCGGCATCCGCAGGTTGAGAAGGCGGGCTATTTTGTCCTCATCCTTGTCGATGCACGTCACGTTCCAGCCGAATTCAGAGAAGCAGGCCGCCGAAACGAGGCCGACATATCCCGCGCCGATCATGCAAATATTCACTGAGGACCGTCCTTTATTGTCGTTTATTCATATGTCTGTCGGTGCTTTTCGTCGCTTGCCGCCCCAGTAACGTCACGTTTCTTTAGCCAAAAACGGGCCCTGCCGCAATGGTTGCGCCCCGCCAAGGGGGCTAAGATCATGCCGTTGCGAAGTCCTCAAGGCTGTAGCCCTGCAGGTAGAGCAGCGCGGTCAGATCGTTGTGGTCGATTCGCACATGGGCCTGTTCGGCAACAACCGGCTTGGCGTGATAGGCCACCCCCAGCCCGGCGGCCTTCAGCATGGCGAGGTCGTTTGCGCCATCGCCGACGGCGATGACATCGCCAAGCGCGATGCCCAGGCTGGCCGCCTCGGCTTGCATCGCGGCGAGCTTGGCGTCGCGTCCCAGGATCGGCTCGCGCACCCCCGCGATAGCACCGGCTTCGAACAGAAAATCGTTGGCGTAATCGGCATCAAAGCCGGCCCGCCGCGCCACGGCGCCGGTGAAGAACTTGAAGCCGCCCGAGACGAGCACGGTGCGCGCGCCGTGCTTCGCCATGGTTGCGGTCAACGTTTTCGCGCCGGGCATCAGGCTGATCCGCTCATCCAGCACCGATTGCAGAGCGGTCGCGGGGAAGCCGCGCAACAGGCCGATGCGCTCCTTCAGCGCCGTTTCGAAATCCAGCTCGCCGCGCATGGC
>Ga0129299_1000557_pt1 | contig 23765 bp, 21 predicted proteins | sample ConPoolayeCmetaG_FD_94477 | JGI IMG/M metagenome (GOLD analysis project Ga0129299, IMG submission 94477) | Hot spring microbial mat communities from California, USA to study Microbial Dark Matter (Phase II) - Cone Pool mat layer C metaG ...
ATGTCAAAGCTGACCCCCTCCACCGCTCGCACGGTGCCCTCGTCCAGGTAGAAATAGACTTTGATGTCTCGCACTTCGATCAGGGGTTCATGCCCATTTTCGCTCATAAATCTACATATCCTTTCTCAACTTTCGACGGAAATTTGCCCGTTCTGGAGCATTGACAGAAACGGTGAATCATCGATTTGTAGTGGCAGGTCAACCCGGCCGCGTTTTCGACTCGACTCGTAAGTGGCAAAAATCAACTCGGTGGCCTGCAATGCTTTGCGTGCCGACAGCTCCGGTTCGCGTCCGCTCTTGAGGGCATCGATCAGGTCGAGGATGCCGGAAATGACAGCTCCGGTGCCGTGCAGTCCTTCTTCCATCTCGACCGTTTGCCATGCTCCGTCGGTTTCCAGGCTGCGATAGCGTACATACGGCCCTTTTTCAACCCCTACTTCAATCACGCCTTGATTGCCGATCAGCCGATTGGCGCAAATCTCTTCATGACCATAGCCGGTTTGTACCAGGCCATAAACGCCGTTGCGATACTTGAACCAGCTCAGGCCCTGTCCTTCGACGATTACGCCAAAGACGGAATGGCTGTCGCGTGCCTCGATCTGGCCGATCACCCAATCGACCGGGGTCTCGTTGTTGTACATAAAGAGCATGTCAAACCAATGTGTGCCCCAGTCGTACAGGTTGACGGTGAACGCCTCCAGGCGCTCAAGTTGGCCGATCACCCCTTCATCGAGGAGCTTTTTGGCCGTGCGAAAGGGTTTGCCAAAACGCCGTTGATGGTTAAAGGTGAGTTGCACGCCCAATTCGGCGCATACGCGGACCATTTCCCTGGCCTCTGCCCAGGTTGGCGCCATTGGTTTTTCACAGTGGATGGCCTTCACGCCGGCCTGGGCAGCGTCAATGGTCATCGGAGCGTGTAGATGTGGCCACACGCAAATGCTGACCAGGTCCAGTTTTTCCTGGGCCAACATCTCTTTGTAATCAAGATAACGGTGAGGAATGTGGTGTTCCTGACAAAAATAGTTGAGGTTTTCCTGGTTGATGTCGGCTGCAGCAACCAGTTCGACATCGGCCGAAGCCTGGTACCCCAGGGCGTGCGCATGCCCCTGGCCAAAAGCAATGAAGCCGTCCGGACGCCGACGGACGCCACAACCGATGATACCGGCACAAAGTTTGCCCATTTTTCCCTCGCTATTTGTATGGGTCTGCCGCGTCGCGCAGGCCATCACCCATAAAATTAAAGGCCAATACCGTCAAGATGACCGGAATGGCCGGGATCATCAGCCATGGATAGGTAGCCACCACGCGAATGTTGATCGCCTTTTGCAATAGCACGCCCCAGCTTACCACCGGTGGACGCAAACCCAGGCCCAAAAAGCTCAGTGTCGTCTCGCCCAGAATCATGCTGGGAATTGCCAGGGTCATGTCGACGATCAAAAAGCTCATAAAAGTGGGGAGCATGTGGCGGAGGATGATCCGCATATCGCTTGACCCCAGGAGCTTGGCTGCCATCACAAATTCTTCCTCGCGGGTTTCCAGCAATTTGCCGCGCACGATGCGGGCCAGGCCACACCAACCGCGCAATGAAAGGATGACCGTGATGGCAAAATAGACTTTGAGCGGCGGCCAATTGGTCGGAACGGCCACGCTGAGGGCCATCCACAGCGGAATGGTAGGCATCGAAAGGAGAAACTCGATCACCCGTTGAATGATCGTATCAACCACCCCACTGTAATATCCCGATATTCCGCCCAAGATCACGCCCAGAATAAAGCTCAAAAACACGCCAACCAGGCCGATGGAAAGAGAAATGGCGCTACCGTACATGATGCGCGAAAACATATCGCGTCCCAACTCGTCTGTTCCGAGAAGAAAGATCACTCCTCCTTCAGGAACTCCAAAGAGGTGCAAATTGCTCTTGATCAGCCCAAAAAGACGATATTCGTGGCCACGGACGAAAAAATTGATCGGGTATTGAACGCTTTCATCTTCCACATACGTGCGGGTAAAGGTCTCCGGATCGGCTTTGCTGGTCACCCCATAGACAAAAGGCCAGGTCAGCCGGCCTTGAAATACAAAATGAATTCTTTGTGGTTTCATATGGATCATCTTGGAACGCTCAACCGGATCATAAGGAGCCAGAAAGCCATGAAAGATCACCATCACGTAGAGAAAGACCACAAATACTCCGCCCACCGTGGCAAGCTTGTGCTTGCGAAATTTGAGCCACATCAGTTGCCACTGGGAATAGGAGAAAATTTTTTCCTCGGGCAGTTTGTCTGTTTTCTTGAACACCGAGGGCAACTTGGTTACCGATTCCATAAAGCCTCCTGCGATAAAAGGGTCCGATCAGCCCAGGCGAATGCGTGGGTCCAGCCAGGCCAGCAAAATGTCCGAGATCAGCGTTCCAAACAGGGTGAGCACCATGCTGATAATGATTGCGCTCGAAGCCAGAAACATATCTTCGGTCATCAACGATTGAAACAAAACCGGGCCGATCGTAGGCAGGTCGAGGACGATCGAGACGATGGTCTGGCCGGAAAAGAGGGAGGGAAGTGCCCAGGCAATGGTGCTGGCAATCGGGTTCAAGGCCACCCGAATGGGATACTTGATCAAGAGTCGGCTTTCTTTTAACCCTTTGGCCCGTGCGGTGTGGACATAGGGTTTGGGCAATTCGTCGAGCAGCATCGCCCGCATCACCCGAATCAACCAGGCCGTGCCGCTCAAACTGATCACTGCCAGCGGAACCGGCAAATGTCTGAGCAAGTCGACCACTTTATCCCACGACCAGGGGGCATCGACGTATTCGTGCGAAAACAATCCGCCGATCGATACATCAAAATAACGATAGGCGATCACCATCAGGATAAGGGCAAGCAAAAATTCGGGCACCGAGACGCCGATAAAGCCCAGCACCGTAAAGACATAATCGCCGATCGAATATTGTCGCACTGCCGAATAGACGCCGATCGGGATGGCAATGGCATAGGTGATGATCAACGTCAGTACGGAAACCATAATGGTAGCCGGCAGGCGTTCAAACAGGACGTCCTTGGCCGGTCTGGACCACAAAAAAGAACGGCCCATATCGCCGCGTAACAACCTGCCCATCCACTTGAAATACTGCACATACAACGGATAATCCAGGCCGTATTGGCGACGTAGAGCCATTTCTTGATCTTTGGAGACATCTTGTCCGGAAGATTTGAGCTGGGCAATGTAAGAGGTCAGGTAATCTCCCGGCGGCAGCGTGATCACGGCAAAGGCGACCACCGAGCCCATGAGCAACATCACGACCATGTACAAGAAACGTCGAAGAATATATGCTCTCATCTTGATTTTCCTCTTCCGCAACAAACCCTGAAGGGGACGGTCCTACACCTTCAGGGCCAAATTGTGAAGAGGTGGCCTCGTGGCCCAATTGGTCGCCACGAGGCCACCGTTGCCCGCCAGACACACGGCGTTGACCATACGGCTTGCCGAGTGCGACAGGCAGATTAAATCAGGAGGCAAAGAACCACTGTTCAGGATAGACCGGCCAGGTCCACAGTGAGTCCCACACCCAGTAGCCATCGGGTGAGACGTTGGTCAGCTTTTTGTTGACCACCAGCGGATGTGGTGCGTTGCCGACTACGCCGATCACCCAGATGTGCTCGGCCTGCGATTGCAAGATTTTGGCTGCCGGCTCGTTGGCATCGGTCTGGATGTATTCATCGAGCCAGGTGTACAGGTCTTTGATCACCTGCGGCGGCTCGACGCCCTGGCGGTTGGGGGAGTCTTTGGTGTTGTACCAACGCCCCCACAGCACGCCCCAGCAGCTCTCGTCACCGTCGAGCGGGACAAAGAACTTGGGCCGACGGCAGAAGAGGACGTCGGTGGTTTCGTCACCGTGCCACAACGACATCGGCTCTTGGTTGGCCAGGATCTTTTGTGTCAGCAAGGTACGGGTGATCGATTTGTAAACGATCTCGATCCCGACCTTCATCCAGTATTCCTTGATCAGCTCGGTGGTCGGCCCTTTTGGAGTCTCGCTTTCGTACAGGTCCCAGGTGATCACCATCGGCTGTCCGTCCGGCCACAGACGGCGCTTCTTTTCGGCGTCCCACTTGAGGCCCAGTTCGTCAAGCAGTTTGTTGGCCTGATCGGGATCGTACTGGGCCCAGGCGGTGGCGTATTCCGGCTTGAAATGACGCGAGTCGGGAATGACCGTCATCTGACGGGGCTCACCACGGCCAAAGTAAAGCACTTCGTTGACTTCATCGCGGTTGATGGCCAGCGAAAGCGCTTTGCGGAAGCGATCGTCGAAAAAGATGTCACGCCACACCTGGGAGCCTTCCAGCTCTTTCTCGTCGGGGCTGGCCGGCAATCCCCAGTTGCAGTTGACCTGGTAGACCACATCGGAGCCCTTGCCCGACCGCCACAAGATCACCTTGTAACCGCCCTTATCGGCGGCGTCGGTGTAGGTTTTATAGTTCTGGATGTTGGTGTCAAAGCCGGAAAAGTCGTACTCGCCGCCGACGATCTTGGCGTTGTGCAGCGCCAGGTCGGCCGGATAGGCCAATGTGGCCTCGTCGATGTAAGGGAGCTGGTTGCCGTCGCTGTCGGTCATCCAGAAATAGGGGTTACGTTTGTGCAGGGCGCGTTCCGGCTTGCGATCTACGGGAACGAATGCGCGGTCTTTGGGCACCTCGATGTTCTGCCCCACGTTGCGCATATCACCAAAATGCTGGTACCAGAAATCGCGTCCGGCGGCCTTGGCCAGGTCTTCGGCTTTGGGGTTGTACTTGATGTGGAACTGCTTGAGATAATGCGCCGGGATCACATTGTCGCTCCACATGCCGTACTCGTGGGCCATATTGACCATCACGAAAGAGGGGTTGGGGCCGGCAAAGGTGAGGCGGAATGAATAGTCGTCGAGCTTTTCGCAAATGGCCGGGGTGCCACCGACACGGAACCATTGCCCGATCACCGGGGTGATGTCGGTGTTCAAAAAGACATCTTCCCACAGGAACATCCAATCGTCTGCGGTCAGCGGCTGACCATCTGACCATTTCATTCCCTTGCGCATGTAGCAGGTCAATACCTTAAAGTCGGAAGACATGCTCCAGTCTTTGAGCACGTTGGGGACGGCTTCGCGCAGGTTGGGGGTGATACGCAGCAAGTTCTGCACGCGGCCGGTGACCAGGTCGCAGTCACCATCGTATAGGCTGGTGCCCAAACCACCGGTGCGAATCTGCCCACCATACTGGCCGATCTTTTCATACGGGGTGATGACCAACGGTTCGCTGGGCAGACGTTCATCTACGGCAGGCAGTTTGCCTTCCGAAACTTGAGCCGCGGTTGCCGGTGATTCTTTGAATTTGCTCGGCAGGGCGGTTGGGGTGACCAGTTTTTCGGTCTTGACTTCTTTGGTGGGTTCTTTGGTTGCTTCTTTGGCTTCGGGGGTTTTTTGGACTACTGCGGTTTTGGGCTGGCAGGCGGCTAAGGCAACGCCGGCGGCTGTCAGCGCTCCCATGTACAAAAACTCACGACGGGAAATCTTGTTCATGCTCAATTCTCTCCTTCCAACTAACTGGCATCAGGTTGACCAAGGTGAAATAAAATCACTTGCTTACGCCATAAAATTTGCCTGCCTGTTCACCTCCTTTCGTTAACCATTGCTTTCCACCTCCATCAGCTTTGATCAAGGTGACCTCAGTTGGAACTTGTACAAGAAGGTTCAGAGTAAACCTATGCTGTCCGGAGGATTATCTATGGGAGCTAACATCAGTAGTATAACACATTTTCAGTATAACGCAAGTGACTTTTTCTGGTAATCACTTGTGGATTCTTTCAATTCGTCTCATTTGAAGCCTATCCGAAACGTAACCGTAGTCGTCCAACCGTAGCCGACGCATCCTATGCGTTGGCGTCGGCTAGTCAAAACGTAACCTGAGCGTGTAATCGCCATAACGGATTTCGATCTGTTCTGCGGGCCATTCGGCCACACATGCCGGCCCATCATAGTGTTTGAAGCCGGTCAGCGGCACAGCCTGGCCGTTGACCTGGAATGGTTCGTCCCAGGCAAAGGAGAGGGTATCCCCGCGCAGCGTTTGACAGTGCGCCGACAGGTCGTTGAGGGTTACATCCAGCGCCGCAATCCGGGTGCAGAACTCGTCAAATGAGCCGTCGGTCGTCTGACGTCCCAGCATGCATAACCAAACATTGTTGAGTCCCCAAGAGCGCAGTTCGCGGAAGCCGTTGACGCCACGGGTGATCAACTTGAAACCTTGCCTCGCCCGCAAAGCCAGATATCCTTCTCCTTTGCGGGCAAAGGCCCAGGGTTCGGCCGGCTTGTACTCGTCAAACTCGTAAACCGGAAAATAGGCATGGGTAAACCCGGTTCGATCGTCCTGCGGCAGACGATGGATGGCGATCAACACATCTTTCCATTGGGCCACACGGGGCAAAACGCCATTTCCGCGCCAAAAGTTGGGACGCCAGGCCTCGTTTTCGCTCATACAACACGGATGATTGACAAAAACCACCGCGTTTGCGCCCAGCGTTGCCTGCCAGATGTGTTCGCACGCTCCTTTTTCGCCCGGTCGGTAATCTTGGGCAGAGCAAAGCATAAAATCGGCTGTGCGATAGGTCACCTTGTCCACGCCGGGGTGATGTTCTTTGTGCCACATTTCTCGGTCCAGGTCAACGGCCAGGGCGGCGATCATGGTGGGCAGTTCGTATTCGGAAGCGGCCAGGCTGACCAACGCGCGCAGGTGATGATTCCACACCCCCATTCCCCACATCAAACGGGCAACGCCGGCCATTGCCCCCAGCGCTCCGCTTTTGACGGCCGCGGTCTCGGCATGTCGTTGTGTCGAGCCAAAAACGCCTCGATAGGAATTCACTGCCAGCGTGATAAGCAATTTGTCGATCATCACCACGGCCAGTTCGGCCACCTGCGTATTTTCGGCCCACCCGGCCAGGTGAACCAGGGCGACCAGGATTTCCTCAAAACAAGTGGGCGAATCCCAATCGGCAAAGCCCTTGCTGCCACGCTCGTTTAGCCAGGCCAGGACCAGCCGTTCTCCATTTTGACGATGCCAGGCTCCGTCCTGTCCGGTGTCGGAAAAGCGTTGTGTCGGGTAAAGCTGACCGGCTAAAAGTTCGGCAGTGTGAACAAGGAGGGTTTGGCTTTCGGTGACGTGGTCGAGCCAATCGAGACGCGGTTCATCATGCCGATAGCGGAAATTGAGCACTGCAGCCTCGACCCTTTGCCTGAGTTCGCCAAACACCGTAAATGTGTCTGGATAGCGGTAAAGCAAACCCAATATACCGATCAGGTTCAAAATGCCATCTGCCTGACATTGCTCGATCTGGGCCAATGCCGGGCCAAGCACCGCCTGATCGATGGCGCCGCGTCGCCCCAAGGCCAGCCTGGCGATCTCGGCGTAGAGGTTTCCTTCCCGCCGGGCTGCATACTCCAGAGCTTCGCGTCGACGTTGGGTGTCGTCACCGTAATAGGTGGGAGAATAGGGGGTTTCCAGGACATAAAAAGGCAAAAATTCTTTGTAACGGATGTCGAATCGTTCGATTACCGGGGCCGGAGGCAGCAGGGCCACGGCGTGTGCTCCTTCTTCCAGAGCCAGGACGCGCCCCCCGGTCACCACCCGCTCGGCGGGGCGAATGTCGAGCATTCCGACCGATTTGATGTGTTCGCGTTCATCCTGGATCCAAAAATCGACCTTGCCCTCTTCTTCCAGGTGATCGTCCCAGCGCAGAATCAGGTTTTCGCCGACATGAATCAGCGCATGTTCGACATAAGCCTCTTGATAGATGCGTTCCAGTTTTTGCCGTCGGGCCACGTTGGAATGAGCAACCGGCAATTGGACCAGTGTGTTGTGCAGCGGCGGGCCTTCAAGGCGCAGGGCCATCGCAAATGGAGTCGGGCCGATGGCGACCCGCTCAAAGCGCACCAAAAGCTCATTCCGCCCTTCTTGAAAGGTTGCCTTGAAGGAGGTGTCGTGCAGTTCTTCGCTGCCGTTCACCTGGCCGCAAACATGCCGACGGTTGATCCATACATCGACCGGGCCGTGGGTAGCAAGCGAGAGGTTGAATTCGCCTGCCACGGGGGTGTTGATCTCGGCATACGCCCAGGCACGCAAATAGTGCACGCCGGGGTAAAAGCCGCTTAAATCGAGCAGGTGATCTTCTCGGCAGCGAACGTAACGCCATTCTAACCGCACGCCGCCTATCTCGAATAGTGCCCATTCCAGCGGCGGCTCGTGCAGATCGAACATCGGATCATGAAAAGTGTGGACGATTTGCGTCCGGAACTGTGCCGGATCGCCGTTCAGATGGTCGAGGTCGGAGATGTGAATGTCTTGCGGCCCGGCAACGAGCCAGTTGTGGATGTAACCCTGTGGATCAAGAAGGTATTCGAGATAGTTGGGCATTGTGAATGGGTCTCCTTTGAGGAATGTTGGCATTTTACGCCATACCTGGGATTTGCGCAAATGATCTGATGCCGTGATCAGCTCAGATAGGCTTGCATTGCTGCCCGGACGCCGGCTCCGATCTCGAAGCGATGCCCACATCCGGCCAATCCCGCTTCAACGGCGCCGACGGTGGCCAGCAGTTCACTCAGCCCCACCGACCCCATATGGCCGATGCGGAAATATTCGGCTCGGATCTGCGGATGCAGCCCGCCGGCCAGCGTTACGCCGGTCTGACGCACCCGGTGCAGGAATTCGGTTCCGTCCACGCCGGCCGGGTAGCGAGGGGCGCTCATCGTGTGCGCGGCCCAGGCTGCCTGGAGCGGCACCTGACCCAGCCCCAGGGCTTGAATCGCGGCCTGAAAGGCTTCTCCGATCCGTGCATGGCGTGCCCATCGCGCTTCCAGCCCTTCGGCCAGGATGATCTCCAGGCTTACGTTCAGCGCGGCTACCAGGTTGACAGCCGGCGTACCAAAGTAGGCCGGCCTGCGCGCTTCGTAGGCTTCCATAATCGGCAGCCAGTGTGCCCAATCGGCGTAAAAGTTGCCGACCGGTCGTTTGCGTGCCCGAAAAGTAGCGATGGCGCGCGGGCCGGCGACAAGCAGGGCCAACCCCGGCGGTGTGCCCACCGCTTTTTGTGAGGCCGTCAGAGCCACGTCAATGCCCCATTCGGCCATTCGCAATGCTTCACCGGCCACCGAGCAAACCCCATCGACCACGAGCAAGGTCTCGTAGCGACGGGCCAGCGCGGCCAGTCCTTGCACGTCGGTCAGCACGCCGGTTGAAGTGTCCACATGGGTGACGGTCACTAACTTGAACGGGCCACCTTGCAGGGCTTTTTCCACTTCCTCGAGGGAGGGACAGCCCCCTACAGGGGCACGCACATGCGTTACCTGGGCTCCGTAACGCGCCAACAATGCGCCAAAGCGGTCGCCAAAGTAGCCGGTGTTGACAACCAACGCGCGGTCATCCGGCTCGATCAGGTTAGCGCCGGCCAGGTCCATCGCCAGTGTGCCCGATCCGGCAATGACAAAGGGCTGTCCATCTGGGCACATGAACAATTCACGCATCCGTTCCAATGCCTGACCGAAAATCTCGATGAATTCCGGTGCGACATGGCTTGTCGTCGGCGTGCTCAGGGCCTGCATCACGTCCGGCTCGAACTCGATGGGGCCGGGGATCATCAACAGTGTTTTCGTTTGCATAGATAGTTGCTCCTTTACTGTCAGCCTGTTTAGGCTGGGGTATCAGCGTGAAAATCGGAATTGCTGCGTGCCGATGCCGATCAAATCACCCGCTCTGAGGATGGTGGGTTGTTGGATCCGCACGCCGTTGATCAACACGCCGTTGGCGCTGCCCAGGTCCGAGATCACATAGTCGTTGCCGACGAGGGTGATGACGGCATGGTGACGTGAAACCTGGGCATCGTCCAGAATGAGGTTGTTGTCGGGCGCGCGGCCGATGCGCAGGTTGGCCGACAGGGGCACGCGGCGTCCGGCGCCGGTTCTGTTTTCAAAAACCAGTTCGGCGGTGACGGGTGCACTCATCCCCAGCACCGTTTCGCCCTGCCATGGAATGGCCGGTGGCGGAACGGGCTGTGCCGGCGCAGGTTGTGATTGGGGCGTCGGCCGGGCATAGGGCGGCGGCGCAGCGGGCGGAGATTGGGGATACGCTCCCGGTGGGGGCGTCGGCGGGTAGGGTTGTTGCAGTGGCCCGGGCGGGTAGGGTTGCGCCGGGTAGGGCATGTTGGGTGATGGGCGTGGAGTCTGCCGTCGCCGCCCGGAGAACAGGAGCAACAACAGCAGCACACCACCCAACGCCACCATCAACAGCAGGCACAGCCCGCCGAGCACCCAGAGAAGGGTGGGCGACAGGCCTGGCCCTCCGGGGGTCTGGATTTCGGCAATGGTTTTTTCCAATACGGCCGGCACCTGGGAAGCGTTCTCGGCCTTGAACAGATTGCCGCCGGTAAGGCGGGCCAGTTCGGCAAAAGCCGCTTCGGCATTTTTGTCATAGACGCCGCCGTTGCCCACCAGAACTGCCTGAATAACCACCGGATCGGCATCTTCGGCTGCCTGGGCCACAATTGCAGCGGTCAATCCTCCGCGGCTGGGGTCGTGCGGCGGGGCATCGCCCATCAAGATGATCTGTTTATTTACATTGTTTCGCCAACCACCTACCGAACGCGAATCGATCCCGCGCATAAGGGCTTCCAGAACGGCTTCCGGCGTGTCGCCGCCGCCGCCGACGGAAAGGCTGTTGATGTTGGCAATGATCGTGGCCTTGTCGGAAGAAAACGGATAATCCTCAAACATCACCGAGTCATCCCAGTCACGGTAGGCAATGATCGCCACCTGATAGCTCTTACCTTTGGCCACGATCTTGTCCACAATGTTGGACGCCGCCGCCTTGACGCCGGCAATGTCGTCGGCCATGCTGCCGGTCACATCGATGCAAAAGATCAGATCCAGGTCGGCCAAGGTTGCAGGTGTCGCAGCAGGACATTTGTCCATCCCGGCAGCCTGGTAATTTATGCGGATGGTGTCAGGGTCAACGCGAAAACCGGTAAGCTGCTCGAGTTGGTCCAACTGCGCCTGGGTGCTCAACACGCCGTAACCGGTGTCGCGGGCCTTGTCCATCTTGTCCACAAATTTGGCCCATTTTTCGTCCAGCTTTTTCTGGTCACACGCTTCTTTCTTGGCCCATTCCTCTTCGTAGGCGATCAACCAGGGCAACGCCTGGTTGATCACATTTTCTACGTACCAGGTGTACATTTCGTCATTGTTCACCAAAAGTGACATATCGTAGGCGTCGAAAATGGCGTGCATGGCCTCGTGCCAGAGCGTTTGAGCCGGGACTTGATCCGGCGAATTGTTCAGCACGATATCATTCATATACGTAGAACATCCTATACCTTCGCAATCGACATAGGCGGCATTGGCACCGATCCGGTTGAGGTAAGCGGCATCGATGAAGGCCTGCATGTCGCCGTCGGCAATGCGTTGGCTGAATTTGTTCACGTCGCCGAGCGAGATCCATTGGTTAAACCTGTACTCGCGAAAGGCATTGAGATGCCAACGGTTGATTTGGTCGGTGACGGTGGTGATGTCGATCTCGATTTGGGCCGGCGGAAGCGCCCCTACAGGCCAGGCCAAATTCAGCAAGAGCAGCAGCAAGCATACGTTTGACCAAAATGTCCATTTTAGGAAAAATCTGTTCATGATCATTCTCCGTTCAGATGCCCGATGTAGTGTGCAGCCGACGCCGTGTGCAGCCGACGCCGTGTGCAGCCGACGCCGTGTGCAGCCGACGCATCCCTATGCGTCGGCTTGGTGGGCCGGTTGACACATGGGAAGGCGTCGACGCCAATATATCGTAGAGCGGCATTCCTATGTCGCTTGTCTTGAGGGACAGGGCCGCGCGTGGGGCAGGCGCAAAGCCTGCTCCATTACGAGGTCAACGGGTATTGTCCGTATTCGCGCACTGCCTCATAGAGGGCAAGGAGATTGGCGGCCGGCGTCTGCGCCTGGACGTTGTGGATGGTGTTAAAGACAAATCCGCCGCCACGCCCCAAAATGCGGATGCGCTCGCGCACCTCGGCGCGCACCTGCTCCGGCGTGCCAAAGGGCAGGGTCTGTTGCGTGTCGACCCCGCCGCCCCAAAAGACGAGCTGATCGCCAAAACGGGCTTTGAGCTGTTGGGGATCCATGTCGGCGGCCGAACATTGCACCGGGTTCAAAATGTCAAAGCCGGCCTCGATAAAATCGGGGAGTAGAGCAAAGACCGAGCCGCATGAGTGGATAAAGGTCTTCCAGGTGGTATGCCGGTGCACCCAGTCGTTGATCATCTTGTGGAAGGGCATATAGAGATCGCGATAGGCCTGTCGAGAGATAAAAGGCCCGCGCTGGGTGCCGAAATCGGTGCCGGTGATGAAAACCGCCGTCACCCGTTCGCCAACCACGCGGTGGATTTTTTGCAGGTTTTGTAGCCCGATTTCACATTGTCGTTCGAACACCTTGTACACATAATCACGACGCGATACGGTGCTGATGTACCATTCTTCGATGTCACGGATTCCTTTGGGGTTCTTGAGCCAGGGGGCAGGCACCAGGGCGATGTCGCCAAAAGAGGTGCCGCCGAAATTGCCCAACATGGCTTTGTCGGTTTGGGTGTAGAGGCGCTCGGCTTGGGTGGCCAAATGGGCCAATTCGGCCTCGGTGATCGGACCGAATTCTTCCAGGTTGTCCTCGACGTTCAAGTGTTGGTCGTCAAGCGGCGGTTGGCGGACGATGGTATCGAAATACCAGCCGCCACGCGGCATGCGTCCGCTGGGAGGAGCCGTTCGGTCACCTTCGGGGTACATCAGGATATCGCCGTTAGGTTCTGGATCGGTGTTGAATCCGGTCGGAACGAGCACCGGCGTGCCGTCAAAGGTTTGCCATTCTTTCCAGCCCTCGTTCTTGAAGCCGAACATTGTTTTTTCGCCGCCCAATCCTACCACATCGACTCCCAACGCAGCGATCAAATCGGGGGCAATTTCGCCGAGCATCTGGTACGGCTCGACCACTCGGACCGGTGTGCCCGGCGTGTCGAGGCCCAGTGCCTGGCGCAAAGCATAAACCGAACTGACATGCATCCCGGTCACCGCGCTGGCTCCCAGGTCGAGGGGCACGCGGTCGGGTTCGCGGTGATTCAGAGCCAACTGCACACGTTCGCGCGAGTTCATCGGTCACCTGCCTTTTCGATGCGCACCCGCTCACCGGCGCGCACGCGAGCAAAAACCGTCGCATCGCCGAGCACGCGGCCCAAAATGTTGACCGGGCTATAGGCGCGTGGGGCATCGCCGGTGCTGGCCGGTGTCGGCCCCCAAAAGATGCAAAAGGCGTGTCCGAGCGGCCAATAGCCCAGTTCGCCCACCGCCACTTCGGCACGGGCATCCGGCTCTGGGCCGGTATGCACCGGAATCTCGAAATAAATTTCGTCGCCCCACAGGTTGGTCCGTCCTTCGATGGGCAGCGCGGCCCACACCTGCCGCGCCGTGGGGCTGTCGTTCAATTCGGCTTCAACCGAGACGACCCCGGCAGTGATTTTGATCTTGTTCATCTTGTCGCTCCTTTATTCTAAAACCTCGACCCCATGTCCGTCCACCACCTCACCGACGACCCAACAGGGGTGACCGGCACGGGCAAATGTGGCCAACAGGTTGTCTATCCGTTCTGGCGGCACCGAGACGAGCAGGCCGCCGGAGGTTTCGGGGGTGAACAAGAGTTGTTGCATTTCTTCGGATACTTGGGGTGCAAAGGTCACGTGTGAGCCATAGGCGTTCTGGTTGCGGCATGTGCCGCCGGGGAAGAGCCATTGTTCGGCGTATTCGATGGCGCCGGGATGAAAAGGCAGTTTGCTCACCGCCATGCGCAACCGCACGCCGCTCTTGTCGGCCATTTCGTAGCCGTGGCCGAGCAGGCTGAACCCGGTGATGTCGGTGCAGGCGTGGACGCCCACCTGCTGGATCAGCTCGGCGGCCTGCTTGTTGAGTTGCTTCATGCCGGCCACCGCCGCGGCGACGTGTGCCGGATCGGCGACCTGGGCTTTGAGGGCGGTGGTGATGATGCCCACGCCCAGCGGCTTGGTCAACACCAACACGTCACCGACGATGGCATCGGCTTTGGCCAAAACCTTGCTGGGATGGATAAAGCCCATCACGGCCAGGCCGTACTTGGGTTCGGGGTCGGTCACCGTATGCCCGCCGGCCAGCACGCCGCCAGACTCACGCACCTTGTCTGCGCCACCGCGCAAAATTTCGGAGACAATCTGAGGGTCCATGTCGGCCGGAAAGGCGGCGATGTTGAGGGCCAGTATCACCCGTCCGCCCATCGCGTACACATCGCTGAGCGCGTTGGCAGCGGCGATCGCGCCATAGTCATACGGATCGTCTACCACCGGCGGGAAAAAGTCGAGCGTCTGGATCACCGCCAGGTCGTCGTTGATGCGGTACACCGCCGCATCGTCACTGACTGCCAGGCCGACCAGCAAATCGGGATAATCTTGGGGCAAAAACATATTTTGTATCGGGCGCAGAACCTGCGCCAGGGCTTGTGGGCCCATTTTAGCCGCTCAACCGGCTGCGCCGGAGAGGGCGGTCAGACGGATCGGTTCTTCGGCAGGCATAAATGTATTCCTTTGCAAGATGCAGATGGGACACAGATCGGCACGATGCACCGGATGTTCACGGATTTTTTTATTTTACTGGACTCGGCGAATCTACGTCTGGTATTGGCGTCGAGGCTTTAGCCGGATTTTAACCACAAATATAGACCGGCTGAAGCCTCAACTCCCAAAATCGCCAGAGTCCAGAATCCAGTATTTTATTGATCTGTGTCAATCCGTTGAATCTGTGTTTATTCGTGTCCTATGAAATGTGGAACACGGATTGGTCGGGCAGCTTCAAACCGTTCGTTGTTTCGACACTTGTCTAGATTTCGTGCACACTTTCGTATTCCACGCGGTTCTTGGTCAATGCTGTCTTGGCTGCCTCGATATCCGTTCGCTCGATGCGCACACATGTGCCGCAATTCGAGCTGAGGTGACGAGGTACCGGGATCAATTTGCAGGCGATCCCGCTCATGTTCAGCACCTGTTCGGCACGGATGGCATACGCCGTGCTTTTGACCAGAATGACCGCATACCGTTCTCGCCAAGTCATTGCTGTTCTCCCCATTCTCCATCGTCAATGTGCTGTGCGGCAGCGTAGGCACGCGCTTCGTCCACATCGGCGAACACGCGCACCACGTCAAATTCGTGCCAGACTTTGTCGATCTCGATAAGCCGTCGTTGCATCATCCCCGGCTGGGGCGGATCGATATCCAGCTGGCAGATCCGTTCACCGTTCATCTCGCGGCATTGTTCACAGCGTTCTGGGCCACGTTTGCAATGGGCTATTCGGATGGTTCTGATGATGTAGTGAGCCATTTACGCTCCGGCGGCCAATCTGGCCACTGCCTGTATGGCCACATCAACCTCTGCGGCCGTATTGAACGCTCCCAATCCAAAGCGCACCGTGCCGACAGGAAAGGTGCCGATGGTGCGGTGTGCGGCCGGCGCACAATGCAGCCCGACACGGCACATAATGGCGAACTCGTCGTCCAGGCGCAGCCCCACGTCCGACGGCTCCAGCCCGGCGATGTTGAACGAAACGGTTGCCGTTTGCCGTTCGGCATCTTGGGTGCCGTAGACGGTGACCCCGTCGATTTCGCGCAGCCCTTCGATCAGTCGTCTGGTCAGGGCGACCTCGTGGGCGCGGAGTTGCGCGACACCTTGGGCCAGCACCCAACGCACACCGGCGGTCAGTCCGGCCAGGCCGACGACATTGGGGGTGCCGCTTTCAAAGCAATCGGGCATAAAGTCGGGCTGTTCTTCAAACTCGGAGCGACTGCCGGTGCCGCCACGCTTGAGTGGCTCGATTTGGGTCACGTCGACCCGTTCGCCGACGATCAGGCCGCCGGTGCCGGTTGGACCCAGCAGGCCTTTGTGACCGGTAAAAGCCAGCAGGTCAATTGCGTCGCGCTGCATGTCGATGGGGTAACTTCCCCCGCTTTGAGCCACGTCAACCAACAAAAGCAGGCCATGTTGGCGCGCGATCTGTCCTGCCTGGGCGATGGGGAGGAGGGTGCCGATGACGTTGGAGGCATGGTTCAACACGATTAGCCGGGTTTGGGGGCGGATCGCTGCCTCGATTTGATGTGGATCGAGCACCCCTTGTGGGGAACAACGTACCACCGTCAGGGCCACCCCCTGACGTTCCAACGCCCGCAATGGACGCATCACCGAATTGTGCTCCATACTGCTGGTGATCACGTGATCGCCCGGTCGGAGCAGCCCGCGCAAGGCCAGGTTCAGGGCTTCGGTCACATTCAGGCCAAAGGCCACGCGCAGCGGATCGGGGGCAGCAAAGAGTTCGGCAACCGCTTCACGCGCAGCATAGACCACCCGTCCGGCCTCTATCGACAGCCGATGTCCCGATCGTCCAGGATTGGCGCCGATTTCGGTCAAAAATCGCGTCATTGCCTCGGCCACACCGGGCGGCTTGGGCCACGATGTAGCTGCGTTGTCGAAATAGATCATTGGGCGTTCCTTTTGCCACAATCTGCCTGTTGGAAGCCTGGCCGAAAACCGTAACTGACGCATCTCGATATGTCGTCAAGCAGCACCGGGATGTCGCTTGTTCGCTTGGAAGACAGGCTTCTTATATTATACGTCGGATTCCGTTTGGGACAAATCGGCCGCCATGTGGGTGTTTGGAGCAAGAGTGCACCGTCTACTCTCCTGCCGGGTTACAAATCGACAGCCTGAACTGGCGGGGGTCAGAGACCGAGCAATGGAGGTAAGGTGGGCGACGGCAACGCCGTTGCCCACCTGCTCCGGCAACTCGGGCTTGGAGCCTATCCGAAAAAACGTACAAGCGGTATCCCTATGCTGGTGCTGGTGCCGATGCATAGGGATGCATCGGCTACGTTTTTCGTGCTACTGGTGCCGATGCATAGGGATGCATCGGCTACGTTTTTCGGGCTGCTGGTGCCGATGCATAGGGATGCATCGGCTACGTTTTTCGGGCTGCTGGTGCCGATGCATAGGGATGCATCGGCTACGTTTTTCGGGCTACTGGTGCCGATGCATAGGGATGCATCGGCTACGTTTTTCGGGCTGCTGGTGCCGATGCATAGGGATGCATCGGCTACGTTTTTCGGGCTACGTTTTTCGGACAGTCAAACACCCTCTCAGATTGACTATGCGGACTAGTTCTTTTCTATCGTCAGCTTGAACTCGTCGCCTACAGCTTCAACCTGCACCCGGTAACCGGCCTTTTCGGCCATTCGGCGCACGTTTTCGCGTGAGGTGACGGTGTCTACCAAAACCTGGATCGGAAATCGTCCTTCTTCGATGGCCTTGCGGGTCACGATCACCGGTTGCGGACAAGAAAGCCCTCGTGCATCAACCGTTTTTGTCATTTTCGGTCTCCTGTTTATTCAAATTTTTCGCGCATGGTGAATCCGATGAGCAGACAAACGACCAATCCCAAGATCACGGCGATCATTCCATACTGCGAAATGCCGCCTACCTTGAGTACCCCTTCGACCAGTGCATCGGGCTTGCCGGCCAGGTTGAAGTTGTGCGCAAACCCGGCCCCGATGATCATTCCCAGCACAAATACCCCTGCGTCGCTGTCTCCTTCACCGGCGAGGAACAATTGCCGGCCTGGGCAGCCGCCGGCCAGGGCGAAGGCCAATCCGGCCAGAGTCATCCCCAAAAAGTTCCACAGGTGACTGCTGTGCGCCACCGGTTGGGCCGCGAAGCCCCATTTGACCTGGCCCAGGATGAGGTTGGTGACAAAAGCCAAGACCAGTAGCGCGCCCACTCCGCTGATCAGATGGGTGTCGCGGATCAAGATCACGTCGCGGATGGCGCCCATGGTGCAAAAGCGGGTGCGTTGGGCCAGGAAGCCAATGATCAACCCGACGGCGAGCGAAATCCACACTGCGGCATGCAGTGAGCCGGGGCCGCTGGTGCTAAAGAAAATAGGGCCACCCTCGGAGAATTGGGGCTTGAACAAGAGGAGGAGCAACAGGCCCAACATCACCAGCGGCATGATCCAGCCGACTGCGGGGTAGGTTTTGTTGGCCCGGCCGAGTGAGTAGCCGCTTTTCAAAAACCAGACGCCCACCGCGATGCCGGAAGCCAGTCCTGACAGGCCCAGGATGGCATTCAGATCGCCGCCGGCCAGGCGCAGCAGTGCCCGCCACGGGCAGCCGAGAAAGGTCAGTGCGCCGATCATGGCAAACATGCCGAGCACAAAGCGCACCAGCGGCGCCGATCCGGCCCGGGACTTGAATTCGCCAAAGATCAGTGCCGCGATCAGCGAGCCGAGGACAAAGCCGATGATTTCAGGGCGGATGTATTGTACTACGGCTGCGCGATGTAGCCCCAAGGCCCCGGCAATGTCCCGCTCAAAACAGGCCACACAAATGCCCATGTTGGGCGGGTTGCCCAGCTTTTGCAGCAGCGGCGCCAGCACGCCGATCACGGCGCCGGTCAACACGATGCCCCAGCGTGAGGCAAAGAAACGGGTAAGTTTGTCAGACATACGTTTCCCTCCTTGATAAAATATTTATCTCCAGGCTCAGCACCCCGTTTGTGCTGGGCCGGAAACACAAAACCGCTGCCGGCATACGTCGGCAGCGGTTGAGGGAAACGCGCACCTCACCGTCCCGTCAGAGGCGGTAAACCACGGCAGTGAACTGTACCGCCCCAGGCCAACGTATGCCGATCGACCCACGAGCGCCACCTGGCGCTCAAATCGGATGATCAAATGAGGCGGTGGTAAAGCATCTCAGCACTCCTGAACAGTTTGGGCCCATTGTAGCACGTCTCGGCCCTGTCGATAATTCAACGTCTTTCAAACAGTGAGGCCAGGCCGTTGCCGAGCAAAAAGCCGATCAACACGGCCAACAGCCAGTCCCATTGCTGCAAAAACAACAAAATGATCATCAACATCACCAGCATCACCGAAATGTACAAACGTGGCCGGATCGTTGATTGGTGGTCTTGTTCCTTTTTCGTCGTCACACCAGATCCTCTATGGCCGTGCCGGGCTGCCGTCGGGCAGGCGGGTTTGCGTCCACCATTCAACGGTGTCTTCGCACGGATAACGGGCGGCCAGCTTTTCATTGATGTCGATCCCTAAACCGGGTTTGTCGTTGGGGTACATATAGCCGTTGCGTACCTCCGGCAAACCGGGAAAGATTTCGTAGACCAGTTCGGGAAAACGACACCATTCTTGAATGCCGAAATTGGGCGCCCACAGGTCGAGGTGCAGGTTGGCCGCGTGTCCTACCGGTGAGGTGTCGCCCGGCCCATGCCACGCCGTCTTGACGCCATAGATGTTGGCGAAACTGGCTACGGCACGCGCCGGGGTGATGCCTCCCATCTGGCTGACGTGCATGCGGATGAAATCGATCAGTCGTCCTTCGATCAGCGGTATCCACTCGTGCGGGCTGTTGAACAGCTCGCCCATCGCCAGCCGCGTTGCCGATTGCTGACGAATGGTCTTGAACCAGGCGATGTCTTCTGGAGCCAGCGCATCTTCCAGGAAAAAGAGGTTGTACGGCTCTACGTCTTTGGCAAAGCGCACCGCATCGATCGGCGATAGGCGTTCGTGTATGTCGTGTAGCAGTTCTACTTCTGGGCCAACTGCCGTGCGGACATGTTCGATCATGCGCAGCATATTGCGGCAGTAGGCGCGCGGGTCAAAGTATGCTCCGTCGAGTGCGCCTTCCGGTTTGACCATTTCGTCTGTTTTGCCGCCATAGCCGCCCATTTGTACGCGGATGTAGCGATAACCCTGTTCCATAAATTTACGCACATTTTCTTCGACTTGATGTGGTGAGTGGCCATCGGCGTGGACGTACACGGCGGCAGCTTCGCGGCACTTGCCTCCCAGCAGATCGTAGACGGGCATGTTGGCCATTTTGCCTTTGATGTCCCACAAGGCCTGGTCGATGCCGCTGATTGCGTTGTTGAGCACCGGGCCGTTGCGCCAATAGCCGTGTACCATCATCATTTGCCACAGTTCTTCAATGCGCGAGACGTCGCGGCCGATGACGAACGGTTTGAGATGCCCTTCCAGTGCGGCGACGACGGCCCGCCAACGTTGGGTGAATGTTGCGCACCCCAGGCCGTATAATCCCGGCTCGGAGGTGATCAGTTTGACGATGACCAGGCGCGAGCCGGCAGGTTGGGTGGTGATAACTTGGAGATCCTGAATGGTGATTGCAGACATAAAATTCCTCCTTTAGTAATCAGCGGTCAGCGATCAGTGGTCAGCGGTCAGCGGTCAGCGATCAGTGGTCAGCGGTCAGCGATCAGTGGTCAGCGGTCAGCGGTCAGCGATCAGTGGTCAGCGATCAGCGGTCAGCGGTCGGTGATCAGCGATCGGCGGGTGTTTTGCGCACCCAGACTTGATCGTAAAAGGTGTTCCAGGTGTGTATTTCTAATTTGCAAATCGGATAATTGCATAACAGATCGATCAGTTGGTTGTCGGTGTAGGTGCGGCCGGGAAACCAGTGTGCGCGGCCGATGCGGTTGGTGATCAGCAGCACGCCGTCTGGTTTGAGCACGCGCATCAGTTCGTTGAGGGTGCGTTTGGGATGGCGGGTGAATTCGAGCGTTTCCAGGCAGGCTACAGCATCAAAGGCGGCGTCGCCAAAAGGAAGGCGGTCGGCGTCGCCTTGAAAAAGCACAACCCGGTCGTATCCGCTCAGTCGTCGCCGTGCGTTGCCGAGCATTCCCGACGAGATGTCGATGCCCCACACCTCGCCGTCGAAATCAACGTGATCGAGCATAGCCTTGGGGAAACGGCCTGTGCCGGTTCCTACGTCGAGGATCAGTGGATGCTCGACGCCGTTCAACCACTGCCTCATCGGTTCGGCCAGTGTTTCGCCGTCGCGTCGCCAGGTGATTTCCTTGATTCGGTCGTAATAGTCGGGTGTCAGGTTGTAAAGCAGCGTCACTGCCCACTGGCCCAGGTAGACGCCTTCGGTCAAGATCAAGGCCCAGTAGAGAAGAAAGGAAACAAGGAACAAGGAAACAAGGAAGAGCCAGATCATTTTGTCGGTTTCGGTGTGCCGCTTTGGGCTGATTGGCCGGCCAGGGGCGGATGGATGATTACGATTCCAAGTCGATCCATCGGAAGGCCAGTGCAAATGCGCCGAGGGCAAAAAGGGCAGCAATGCCGCCATATGTCCAGGTTGGGAACGCGCCCAGCACATAGCCGCCGATCAGGGGGCCGGCGATCTGGGCCAGACTGTCCAGCGATGACGACATGCCCATTGCCTGCCCTTGCTCCCAAGGCCGTACCGCGCGGCTCAAAAACCCGGTCAGCACGCCGCGCGTACATGCGGCAGCAAAACTGACCGCACACAGCACTCCCACGAACTCCCATGGCTTGCTCACCAGGCTGAGCAGCGCATACGAGATGACAAAAATGCCCAATCCCAGAAATGAGGTTTTGCGTTCGCCCAGCCAATGCAACAACGGCACAAAGATGATAAAACGAACCAGCACACGTACCACACCGCCTACCGTCAGCCAGACGCCGGTCTGTTCGGCGTTGAGGCCCAACTTGAGGCTGGCAAAGAGTGACACACACGATACGTACACCGAAAAGGACATGGTGTGGAAAGCCCATTGGATCAACAGTGTGCGTGCTGTCGGGTTGCGCCAGATGCCGGTTGATGGAGGACGATTTTCACTCGCGTGTATTGTCTGGCGCGCAAATGTTCGCCGCTCTGGATTGGATTCGCGGACAAAGACAAGCACGCCCAGGAAGGCAATCAGCGACAGGGTTGCCGAAAAAAGTCCTGGAGCTATGATGCCCCACCGTGAGAGCAAACCGCCCACGCCGGGGCCGAGCAGCGATGAGAGCACGTGCGCCACGCCGATGTTGCTCATCTGTTCGCTGCGGCTTGAGGGGGGCGTCACGTCGCCGACAACAGCTCGGGCAACCGGGTAAATGCCGCCGAAAATGCCATCAACGATCCGTGACAGGAACAACATGGCCATGCTGCGCGAAAAAGCGAGCATCAAAAAGCCGCTCATGGTGCCCAAATGGCAGATCAGTAGGATCGGCTTGCGGCCATAGCGGTCGCTCAGACGGCCCCAGATTGGCCCGGAGAAAAAGCCAAACAAGGCGTTGGTCGATAGGAGCAGCCCTACCTGCCAGGGCAACGCGCCAAACTGCCGGCTGAAAAAGGGCAAAAAAGGAATCAGGATCGAGAAGCCGAGGATGTCGACAAACACGGCGATCCACAGGGGGGCCAGTTCGGGAAAAGCAAAAATCTGCAAGCGTCTGTTTTGTTCCATATCGTTCGTTTCAATCTGTGGGGAGGGGCGTTTCACGGCCGCAATGTGACATCGCCGGCCAACACGCGCACGGTTGTGCCGTCGGCCTGTTGAACGAGCAGCGCGCCGTCCTGGTCTACTCCCACCGCCCGACCCTCTACCATTTCTTCGGCGTTGCCGGCACGTACTCTCTGTCCTAGCGTGGCCATCCGCGCTGCCCATTCTTCGTGGTATGAAAACCCGCTCTTGAGTGCCGCATAGCGGCTTTCGATGTTGGATAACAAAGCGGCCAACAGCGCCAGCCGTGACACCTGTCGTCCGGTTTCGGCCAATACGCTGGTCGCCGGGGCCATCAGTTCGGGAGCCGCGCTGAAATTGACGTTCACGTTGATGCCAATGCCGAGCAAGGCATAGCGAATTTGTGTTTCTTCCAGCTCCAGCTCGGTGAGGATGCCACAAATCTTGCGTTCGCCCACCAGCACGTCGTTGGGCCATTTCACTTGCGCCCGCACGCCGCCGACCGTGGCCAGGGCATCGCACACCGCTAATGAGGCGATCATGGTCAACTGATGGGCGGCTCGTGCCGGCAAGGACGGTCGCAGCAACAATGTCAAGAGCAGGCATGTGCCTTTGGGGGCCCACCAGCGGCGCTCCAGTCGCCCGCGACCGGCGGTTTGTTCGTCGGCCAAGACGACCAGCCCTTCTGCTGCGCCGGCGTTGGCCAGACGGCGTGCCTCGTCCATCGTGGAGCCGATGGTAGGATAATAGAGGGTTGGGCGACCGAGCAAACGTGTCTGCAAGACCGATTGGATATGCGCTTCGGTCAGAGAAATGCTCGACATAGGGTGTAGGGTATCACAAAAGGCGCAGAGTGTCAAATCAACGTGCACTGATGCTGAAAAGGTCGGAGTGGTTCTGGATTTGCTCCTCCAGCGGACGGTCGTAGCGGATGACCACCACGCGGTAGCCGCGCGCCCGCAGGTCTTTCCGCAGTGCGGCGTCGGCGCGGCGCTGTTCAGGGGCGTCGTGGACGGCGCCGTCGCAAAAGACGCAGACGTCCGGCGCGTAGAAAAAGTCGGCCACACAGCGCGGTTCGGGGATGGCGTGTTGCGCATCATCCGGCAGGCGATGGCCGCCCTGGGCCAACGCCTCCAGGAAACGGCGCTCCAATTCGGAACGGGCATCGGTGAGGGAGCGCAGCCAGGCCAGGCGTTCGGCGTAGGAACGCCCGGCGATGTCCGGCAGGACACGGCTGTGCGTCAGGGCAAGCAGGGTCTCCACAATGCGGTGACGGTTCAGGAAGAGGGCGTCCATCTGGTTGTTGTAACTCATCAGACATTCGTAGCAGGCAGCGACGCAGGCGGGGTTTTGGTCGTGGCCGGCGGCGTCAAAGTGGCA
>Ga0129299_1000559_pt1 | contig 23762 bp, 22 predicted proteins | sample ConPoolayeCmetaG_FD_94477 | JGI IMG/M metagenome (GOLD analysis project Ga0129299, IMG submission 94477) | Hot spring microbial mat communities from California, USA to study Microbial Dark Matter (Phase II) - Cone Pool mat layer C metaG ...
GAGTACCGGCATGAAATTGTTGCACAGCTCAATGCTGAAATGAGCTAAAGCGATGGGGAAAATATGACGGACTGTATCTCGACCCATGGACGTTCACTCTCGGCCTTCCAGGCCATGCGCCTCCAGGAGGGAGACATCGCTGAGTAGGTCAGCGGTAGGCCCATCGGCGACAATCACTCCCTCATCGAGAATGACCGTCCGCGAACACAGTTTGCGCGCCAGTCGCTCGTCATGGGTGGCAATTAACATTGTCTGAGGCAAAGTACGCAGAAGCTCAATCAACTTGCAGCGGCCGCGCGGGTCCAGGCCGGCCGATGGTTCGTCCAGCACCAGGACCTCCGGCGACATGGAAAGGACAGAGGCCAGGGCAGCACGTTTCCGCTCGCCAAGGCTGAGGTGATGCGGCATGCGCTGCTCGAACCCCTGCAGATTGACCTGCTGCAAAGCCCAATCCACCCGTTCACGCACCTCGACTGGCGACAGTCCCATGTAGATGGGCCCGTACGCCACGTCATCCATCACCGTTGGCGAGAAGAGTTGGTCATCCGGGTTATCGAAGATGACTCCCACCTTTGACCGGATCAGACCGAGGTTGCGTTCGTTCAGTTCGATGCCCATGATCCAGATAACCCCGTGGCTGGGCAGCGTACCGTTGAGGTGCAGCAAGAGGGTAGATTTACCGGCCCCGTTCGGCCCCATCAGCGCGACTTTCTCACCAACGGCGACGTTCAGGTAGACGTCGCGCAAAGCCACCCGACCATCCTGATAGCTGTAAGACAGACCCCGCACCTCGATGGCCAGGTGCGGGGAAGCGACATGTTCCAAAGCGGCATCCCTCCTGATAGGCTATGCCAAAAGGGTTGCGTGGGAATCAAGAATCAGAAGACACCCGGCGACAACACTGAATAGGATAATACCACAACTGCGAGGATTAGCAAAGAGGTGCCGGCGACCAGGGCATCTTGCCCTTGCAGCCGCAACTGTTGAGCAGAACGTATCTCACCATCGAAGCCTCGCGCGCGCATCGCCAGGTAGATGCGCTCGCTTCGTTCGTAGCTGCGGAGGAACAGCGTCCCGGCCATCTGGCCCGTCACTTTGGCGCGCCAGGCCAGCGTGCCGCCTGCCTGCCTGTCGGGGCGCGCGCTGCGCGCGTCGCGGGCGGCCATCATCCGCCTCACTTCGTCTACCAGCACAAACAGGTAACGGTACATAAAGCCCAACATTGACACCAGCAGAGGGGGCAGTCCCAAACTGCGCAGGCCACACAACAGTTGAGTGAACGGCGTGGTAGCTGACAGGATGAGCGCGGCCTGGAGACCAAGCCAGGATTTCAGGAGGATAGACAGGAAGCGGACAAGGCCCTCGGCCGTGGCCGTCAGGTGCAACGACCCCCAGGCCACGCTGAACAGCGGCTGCCCGGGCGTGGTAAACACCAGGGCCAGGGCAGCGAGCGCGAACGGCAAAGCTACGGTGGAGCGACTGAGCATGGCGCCGAGAGGCAGGCGAGCAGCCCAGATTGCAAGCAGGATCAAGCCCCAAAAAGCCAGCGGCCAACTGAAGTGGACATCGAGCGGCAGGCTGGTCAGCACGACGATGTACAGCACAACTACTGCCAGCTTGACGCGGGCATCCAGACGATGCACCGGACTGGAGCGCGATATATACGGCTCAAGCTCGAACATGTTGATTGTCACTGTCAAATTCCGGCGGACTTGTTCTGTGTCTTAAGCCAGCTTGCCAACCCATATCCCAGCGCAAACAGGAGAAGCGTGCCCACCACTCCGGCCACAATGGTCGCCAGGGCTTCATCAGGAATGCCGGGAAACACATAATCGGGAATGATGTGATAAAACGGCTCGGTGGCACGGTCAATGAAGCCATGATCTTCGGCCACGCGCTCCAGCCCATCAGGGTACGAAGACGCCAAAGGAGATGCCACAGCCAATAGCAACGCGACGAACAAGGCGATAAGCCACCAACCCCTTTTCATTGTTCCTTACCCCCTCTCACCAATAGTTGACAAGGTCGGTCCATAGCTCAACAGGTCGCGCCGTGTGGCGTAAATCAACGCCATCGCCGCAGTGGTGATCAGGCCCTCGCCAATACCAATCAGGGCATGAACGCTGCCCATAGCCGGGATGGCCAGGCCAAACGGCGAAGTCCCCGACAATCCCAGCTCAACAGCGCAAGCCAGTGAGGCAATCACGATAGACAACCATGCCGCACCAAACCGACTGATCCATAACCCCACCGAATTTTTGCCAACAATTTGGGTCAATACCAGGTAAGTAAGATAGGCGGAGAATGTGCCGACGACGGCCATATTGGTAATGTTGGCGCCCAGCACGATCAGGCCGCCGTCCTGGAACAGCAGGGCCTGGACAGCGACGACGCAGGTCATGATCAGCACACTCACCCACGGCCCGACCAGCAGTGTAGCCAACGCTGCACCGAGGAAATGTCCTGATGTGCCGCCAGCGACGGTGAAATTGAGCATCTGGGCGGCGAAGATGAAAGCTGCCAAGACGCCGGTGAGCGGGACCTGCCGCTCACCCAGGGCATGTCGGCTGCGGGTCAGGGCAAGCCAGATGAAAAAGACGGCAACAATCCACAACACAGCCGAAACCGCCGTGCTCAGGAAACCGTCTGGAATGTGCATCGGTTGTTCCGTCACGCGTTCGGTAACCAATGGAGCAATCGTAAACAACATCTTAACCTCCTTTGTGTCATTTTGCCTTCCGAGCTCCCCCACGGCGCGTGGGCGCGCCGCTCATTGGGGAAGAAACACCGCCCTATCCCGTCATTCTGAGCGAAGCGAAGAATCTCGCGCTGGCAGGCGTTGAGATTCTTCGGCGCTACCGCGCCTCAGAATGACGGAACAGGGTAGTTTCCTAGTAGAGCGACAGGGTGTCGCCCGGCAGGCTCACAAAACAAAAGACCACCTTCGCCTGGTCTTCAGACCGGCTCAAGGTGATCTTCAGATCTACCCTAACGGCTATTACAAGACTGGGGTCAAGATCCCCGTCCGTCAGACTTCATGCCTGACAGAAGCAAGAGTCTTTATAACACGGAAACACAGCGCTGTCAAATGCGACCAGTTCCGCCAATGATTCGGACGTAACCTTGCGGTCTATTTCAGCGCAGAACGCAGGGCCTTCAGAGCGTTTTGAGAAGCGTTCATGATCATGGGAATATCGCCCGACCACGTGATGACGCGCATACCTTTGGCCATCCACTCCTTCAAGTGATCGACGTTCCCGGTGTGAATGCCGGCCGCCACGCCATGTTTCTGGCAGGCAGCAATCACTTTTTCTATGCTCGCCACCTCAAGCGGATGGGTCAGCTCCCCCGGGATGCCCAGCGACACCGATAGGTCATTCGGGCCAATCAGAGCAACGTCCACGCCCGGAACGGACACCATCTCGTCAATGTTCTCGATAGCCTCGCGGCTCTCAATCTGAATGATAACCAGTGTGTGTTCATTGGCCCATTCCATGAATTCCTTGGTGGGAATACTGAGGTAGTCCGAATGGGCGCGCTGCACTGCGCAGCCTCGCTCGCCCAGTGGCGGGTACTTCATGTAACTCACCACCCGACGCACCTGCTCTGGCGTGTCCACTCTGGGGACCATCAGGCCTTGCGCGCCGGCGTCGAGTGGGCGCGACATGAGGAAATACACCAGGTCGGGCACGCGGATGAACGGCGCGATGCCGGCCAGCCGCGCCACCCTGACCATGTCGGCGACGGTTTGCAAGTCGTAAGGGCCGTGCTCCATGTCAATGAAGAAGAAATCGAAGCCCGCCGCAGCGAGGATCTGGGCGATGCCAGGCGAACGCACCTCCTGAACCATCGTGCCGAAAACGGTCTCGCCGCGTTTGAGGGCGAGCTTGACCCTGTTCTCCCTCATGGCTTTTGCTCTTTCTCTTGTGCCTGTGGTTCATCGTAGACGCCGGACGACGCTTTCCTGAACTCGCGGATGGCTTTGCCCAAAGCACCTCCGACATCGCCCAGCTTGCCAACCCCAAACACCAGGACAACGATCACCAGGATAATGATGAGCTCCGGAACTCCAAGGTGAGGCATATTGCTTCCCTCCTGACAAGGCAAAGAAATTCAGGGCATAAATGGCCCTTGCCCAAAAAGGCCGAAAAACTTCACACGATAGGGTAATTTCTAAACCCTACCCCTTTGTCTCTTCTTCTGATTTCCTGGCTTCGGCGAGCTCTTTCTTCGGTTGATCATCCTCGCCAGAGGACGCCTTCTTGAACTCGCGGATGCCTCTGCCAAGCGCACCTCCCAGATCGCCCAGTTTCCCCACACCGAACACGATTACGATAATTACCAGAATAATCAGCAGCTCTGTAACACCAAGATGAGGCATGACCCGACCCTCCTTATGCCAATAATCCGTGGCGCGTACCTGACGCGCACTGCGACGCCGACTTGCCCTCCGCCGGCACACCACGTGAAACACAACGCAGCATGGCCGTATGTCGAAGCAGTTCTTTACCCATTATAACACAGAAACGACCAGCCGACAAGTTCGGGCAACCTGGGGGTGCATCCAGAATTTTAGGCGAGTCAGCAGAAGCCTCAACTGCGTCATGCTGAGCCGAAGCCCTGAGCGCAGCGAAGGGGCAGCGAAGAATCTCAAACCACGAAGCACACGAAGCACACGAAGAGAATCAATGTTTGCTCAGCTATGTCTTTTTTGCAACCTAACGGGCTCTATGGTAAAATTAGAGTAAGCAAAACGCATCTTGTCACAAGGGGGGAGGGAACAGCAGGTTTTATGCAGGCGTTGAAGGAGAGAATCTTGCGGGAGGGCCGCAATCTGGGCCGGGGCATTCTAAAGGTAGACAGTTTCATCAACCACCAGGTTGACCCTATCCTGACAATGGAAATGGGCCAGGAACTGGGGCGACGGTTCGCCGATGTCGGGGCCACCAAGGTCTTGACCGCTGAGATTTCAGGCATCGCCCCGGCGTTGATGACCGCCTTCGCGCTGGGAATTCCGGTGGTCTATGCGCGCAAACACAAGCCGATTACCATGCCCGAACAGGCCTATATTCAGAGTGCGCCATCGCACACCAAAGGGCGGCAGGTTGAGCTGATCGTTTCGCCGGAGTTCCTGTCTGCCCAGGATCGGGTGTTGATCATTGATGATTTCCTGGCGACCGGCAATACCATTGCCGCATTGATCCGCATCGTGGAAGAGAGCGGGGCGACGCTGGTCGGCATCGGCGCGGTGATTGAGAAGACCTTCGAGGGGGGACGGGCCGCCCTGGCCGGTCTGAACGTGCCAATCGAGAGCCTGGCCATCATCACCGACATGAGCGACGGTAAGATCGTCATCGCCTGACCTGCATGGGGGACCGCATCCATGAACGCAGTTGGGAAAAATAACGCCTTTCGGCCCGATGTCCGGGAAAGCGTCGTCGTCATTGATTTCGGCTCGCAGTACAGCCAACTCATTGCGCGCCGGGTGCGCGAGTGCAACGTCTACTCCGAACTCATCCCCTACTACGCTGACCGCGCCGAGTTTGAACGCCTTTCGCCTAAGGGCTACATCTTGTCCGGCGGGCCAATGAGCGTGAATGACGAGAGCGCGCCGCATCTGCCCGATTTCGTTCTGGCGAGCGGCCTGCCGGTGCTGGGCATCTGCTATGGCCTGCAATTGTTGGCCTACCATCTGGGCGGCCGGGTGACCGGCGCAGACCGGGCCGAGTATGGCCTGGCGCAGTTGAAGGTTCTTGCGCCGGAGGCCAAAATCTGGAAGGGTATTCCCTTGGATGGACAGCGAGACGCCCCGCCAACGCTGCCGGTCTGGATGAGCCACTGGGACCAGGTGACTGCTTTGCCGCCTGGTTTCAAGGTGCTGGCGGCGACCGAGAACGCGCCCATCGCAGCTATGGCCGACGAGTCGCGCGCCCTCTACGGAGTGCAATTCCACCCTGAAGTGGCGCACACAGCTTACGGCCTGCAGATGCTGCGCAATTTCGTTTTCGAGGTCTGCGGCTGCCGCGGCGATTGGACGCCCCAGCAGTTCATTGACCAGAGCATTACGGCCATCCGCGAACGCGTGGGAGATGGGCAGGTGGTGTGCGGTCTCAGCGGCGGCGTGGACTCGGCGGTGGTCGCCACGCTGTTGCATCGGGCCCTCGGCGACCAGTTGACCTGTATCTTTGTTGACACCGGCCTGCTCCGCCTGGACGAGCCGCAACAGGTCGTGCATACCTTTCGGGACAGATTGGGGATGCGCCTGATCGCAGTTGACGCATCGAGCGACTTCCTGGCTGCGTTGGCGGGCGTCACAGATCCGGAAGAAAAGCGGAAACGTATAGGCGAGAAATTCATCCGCGTTTTCGAGCGGGAGGCGCGCAAGCTGGGACGGGTGGATTTCCTGGCGCAGGGTACGCTCTACCCCGACGTCATCGAGAGCACCGCGCCCGACCGGAATGTCGCCGCGCGCATCAAGACTCATCACAACGTGGGCGGCCTGCCGCCTGATATGCAGTTCCAGTTGGTCGAGCCGCTGCGCTACCTGTTCAAGGATGAAGTCCGGCGCGTGGGCGAGGAGTTGGGCCTGCCAGACGAAATCGTGTGGCGGCACCCCTTCCCAGGCCCGGGTCTGGCCGTGAGGATTCTGGGGGAGGTGACGCCTGAGCGATTGCAGACGTTGCGCCAGGCTGACGCCATAGTCCTGGCCGAACTGCGCAAGGCGGGCCTCTACCGGCGGACGGCGCAGGCCTTTGCAGTGCTGTTGCCGGTGCGCAGCGTGGGCGTGATGGGTGACGAACGGACTTACGCCCATGTGGTCGCCGTGCGGGCGGTGACGACCGAAGATTTCATGACGTCTGACTGGGCGCGGCTGCCGTATGAGGTATTGGCAACCATATCAAACCGAATCGTCAACGAGGTGCGCGGCGTGAACCGTGTGGTATACGACATCTCCAGCAAGCCGCCAGCGACGATCGAGTGGGAGTGACGCATGGCCCGAATCCTACATTTTTCCGATTTGCACTTAGGCGCGGAGAGCTACGGGCGATTTGACCCGGAGACCGGCCTGTCCAGTCGCATGGGCGATTTCACAGCCGCGTTCGACCACGTTGTGGCCTATGCCCTGCAAAATGACATCCACCTGGTTCTCTTTGCCGGCGACGCCTATAAGACCTGCGACCCTTCGCCCACACTGCAACGCGAGTTCGCCCACCGCATCGCTCAGATGGCACGGGCAGGCATTCCGGTTGTGTTGCTGGTGGGCAATCACGATGTGCCCAATGCGCGCGGGCGGGCCAATGCTGTCACCATCTTCGAGACCCTCGGTGTTGAGAACGTGTACGTCGCCAGCCGACCTCAGACGTGGCATATCGAGACACGCGGCGGCCCCATTCAGGTGCTGACTCTCCCCTGGCTGGGCCGCAGCATCCTGACCTCTTTGGATGAACACAAGAACAAGTCCATCGAAGAAATACAACAGACTCTGCTTGAAAAAGTGGAAAACGTTCTGCTGGGCGAGATTGCCGCGCTTGACCCGACGCAGCCAGCCGTATTGTTGGCGCACGCCTCCGTCTTCGGCGCCACGTTCGGTTCAGAGCGCAGGACCATCCTGGGGCGGGACCTGCTGCTGCCGGCCAGTCTATATGCCAACCCGGCCTTCGATTACGTGGCTTTGGGGCACATTCACAAACACCAGGTGTTGAACGATGCCCCGCTCGTGGTATATTCCGGCAGCCTGGAGCGGATTGATTTCGGCGAAGAAAATGACGATAAAGGATTTGTGGTCGCCGAAGTGACCAAAGGCCGGGCCAGGTACACGTTCGTCCAGACGCCCGCTCGAAAATTCATAACCATCAGGGTGCAGGTGACAGGTCAAGACCCCATGTCGGATATCGCAAAGGCCATAGAACAGGTTGATGTCCGAGACGCTGTCGTCCGCTTAATCGTTCGCGCCTGTGCTGAACACGAGCCGCTGATTGACGATAGAGCGTGTCGGCAATTGCTTCGCGATGCGTTCTATATTGCAGCCATTGTGCGGGATATCGAGCGTTTCAATCGGATAAAGTTAGGGGGGGCTGATTCTGTTGAATCGCTCACACCGCGCCAGTTGTTGGAGCAGTATCTGCGGTCGAAGAACACCTCTCAGGAGCGCATTCATATATTGCTGGAGTATGCCGATAGACTGATGATCTCTGGTGAGTGATTTCGATAGCGGGCCAGGCGCGTCCCGTCAATCGCGCCGGTGAGGAGGTCCCATGTGTTCGTTGAGATGTGTGGTCGGTCAACTGAGTGTAGTGGGAGGTGTCCGATATACGCAGGCTGAGAATGTCTTGGCCGTAGAGCCTGGGAGTTTTCCCCACTCAACACGCAACGACTACGGGCTTTATGCCGTACTGGAGCTATCGGGCCTGGTTCCGCCTCCACCAGAGCTTATGGAGCAGTTGCTCAACGTGCTGCAGAACGAATTCTATGGTTCCTCGGGCAGCGTCGCGCTGAGCCTGCAAAACGCTATCGCGCAGGTCAATCAAGCTCTATATGACTTCAATCTGGAGCAGGAACGGAACGAACGACAAGGCGGCGGATTGACCTGCATTGTCCTACGCGGGGCGGATCTTTATCTGGCGCAAGGCGGGCCGACGGTCGCTTATCTCGTCGCTCAAGGCCGCACTCATCGGTTCCCTGATCGTTCGCCGTGGCTCGATGAGGATTTTGACGATGAAGAAACCCCTGCACCGCGGCCTCTCGGCGCGACCCGGCAGTTCACGCCCGAGATCACCCATCGCCAGGTTTCAGCGGGAGATTTCGTCGTCCTGGCTGAAAGCCTCTTGGGTCAGACGGTTTCGCTGGAGCAAGTCGAGCAGGCCGTGTTTCCTGGCGACGTGCGGCTTACGGCTGAACGTCTTGCCGATTTGCTGGAGGGGGAAGACAATTTCTCTGTGGCCGTGGTTGAGATGCGTGGGGCAACAATACCTTCACGCATCGATCAGCTCCAAACCGGGCACGCTCAAACAGCCTCAGTAGTCAGTTCTACAATCGAAGCGCCAGTCGCGTCCCAGGTCCTTCGACGCACGGAGACAAGACGGAAGCGCACGGTCGGCCATCGCACGGCTGGCCTGCGTCGAGACGTAGGTCGGGCTGCGGAGCAAAGCGTCTGGTCGCGCATCGACTGGGCCGGAATACAGGCCGTGCTGAGCAAAGTCCTGTCGCGGGTTGGCGCCTGGATTGCGGCTGGACTGGGCCTGATATGGATGTTGCTTAAGACGCTGGTCATCCGCATCCTGCCCGGCAGTCACGACGCGGAGTCCATGCAGCCTGAAAGACGACGGAAACCGACCTCGTCTGCCAGGCCGCGCGCCTCACAACCAAGACGCCCGCGCGCCGACCAGAGCCGTTTGAAATCAGCTCTGGCCTCGATCGTTGCCTTCAATTTGTGGAAGTACATTGCGATTGCCATCCCGCTCCTCGTCCTGGTCATTGTGGGGCTGGTGTATGTGCAGCGTGAACGGGCCGTCTACCAGGCCCACGACCAGTTGATTCAAAGCGCCCGGGCCAAGTACGACCAGGCATTGGCGAAAATGGCCGATGCGGACCTGGCCCGCACTCTGTTGGCCGACGCCCTGCGAAAGTTGGATGAAGCGAACACCATCCTGCCGCTTGCTACAGAACCGCCCAACTTGCGCAAGGATATTCTAAAGAGTATTGACCAGCTCAGCCAGGTGAAGCGACTGTATTTCCTCCCACGACTCCATCAGTATACTGCCGCAGGAACAGACCTGGGCCGTATCGTGGTTGACGGCATCAATGTATATGTACTGGACCGGGGAACCAATCGAGTGTTCAAGCATGTGCTCAATGAGACCGAAGATGGCTTCGTCAATCCAGGTGAAGAACCGGTGTTGATTGAGAAAGGCAAGCAAGTAGATGATGTTGTGGTGGGTGAACTCCTGGATATGAACTGGGCGCCTGCTGGCGGAGGACGCCAGACCGGAAATCTGGTCATCCTGGACAAAATGGGCAATCTGTTCGATTATGGCCCCACTTACGACCTGAAGAACAGGCCCCTGGCGGCAACCGACCAATGGCAATACCCGCAGGTGGTCTGCGGCTTCTACGGCAATCTGTATATACTGGACTCTCAGCGTAATCAAATCCTGAAGTATCTGCCTACCCCGGCGGATGGAGGCTACAGCAATGCGCCCCTCGAATACATCATCGAGGGCGCCAATGTGGATTTGACCGGCGCGGTGGACATGGCCATAGACGGACACGTGTACGTTCTATATGCAAACGGCCGGCTCATTAAGCTGATGAATGGAGCGACGGTGCCCTTTGAAGTGATAGGGCTGGACACCCCTCTAAACAATCCCACGGCGGTTTTCACTAATGCTGACCAGGATACCCAGTATCTGTATGTCGCCGACCGAGGTAATAAGCGCATCGTGCAACTGACGAAGGATGGCCGGTTCCAAAAACAGTACAAGGTAGACACCGATGCCTTCAACGAGCTGCGAAGCCTGTGGGTTGACGAACTGGAACAAAAGATGTACATTGTCAGTGGCAATAGTGTTTTTATCACCAACCTGCTGTTAGAGTGATGCTTTTGAGACGTGCTGGATAGGCACTGCCTGCGTAGAGCGCAGCCGTGTTGGCCGCGTTCTACGCAGGCAGGTGGAGGGGCGCAGATCATGGGAAAAATCAAGGTGATTCTGGCCGAAGATCATGCGGTGGTGCGCCAGGGCACCAAGCAGCTCCTGGAACGTTACCCTGATATTGAAGTGGTCGGGGAGGCCCATGATGGCGAAGAGGCCATCGCGCTGGCAAAGGCCCTGCAACCAGATGTGGTCATCATGGACGTGCGGATGCCGCGCAAATCGGGGATCGAGGCAACCCGAGAAATTAAGAAAGAAAACCCAGGGTTAGCCGTCTTGGTGCTGACCGCCCACGATGACGACGAGTATATCTTCGCCTTGCTGGAAGCCGGGGCAAACGGTTATCTGCTTAAGACGGCGGAAGTCGAAGAGCTGGTTAAGGCAGTCCGAGCTGTCAATGCTGGGCAGACCGCCCTCGACCCGCTCGTCACCCAGAAAGTCGTCTCCCAGTTCAAAGGTGGAAAATCTTTGCCCGATGTGATCGCCGAGGTGGGCGACGAGATGGACGGGCTGACCGGACGCGAGCTGGAAGTACTGAGAATGGTTGGTCAGGGCATGACCAACAAGGAAGTGGCACAGAAACTTTACATCAGTGACCGAACTGTGCAGGCTCATTTGAGCAGCATCTTTTCCAAACTACAGGTTGCCTCCAGAACCGAAGCGGTGATGTACGCCGTCCGCAAGGGATGGATCACCGTAGACCACAAGCGTTAGCCCGGCCAGCATGACACAGATTGCTTCTTGGCTTGCGCAACTCAGCCGCAGACGGCGTGAACTACATACCCAGGCTTTCCTCTGGATTATCCTGCCCTTGATGATCATGCTGATCATCATCTTCTTGATCAACATGTTCTCCTACCAGCAAGTGATGGAATCTTTGGTGAAAGCTCGCAATCAGGAACTGGCCCGCATGGCCGCCGCCGGCCTTTCTCAGAACGTGCAGGCCTATTCCGATATTCTTGTCGCCCTGGCCAGCACGGATGAGATACGGAGCGACGACCCCCAGCGTCAACAACATGCGTTGTTCCTGGCCGATAAGGTGGTGGAACTGTTCGACGGGGGTGTCTTTGTGCTCAACAGCAAAGGGACGATTGCCGCCAGCGACCGCAAACACACGGACATGGTGGGCCAAAATCTGGCGATTGCCTCCTATTTCCAAAACACGCGCGCCTTGCGACAGCCGACTTTCTCCGATGTTGTCTTGGACCCGGCCAGCAACGCACAGGCCATCGTTCTGGCGGCTCCCATCCTGGGACGCGAGGGGGCATTTCAGGGCATCGTTATGGGCGTGTTTGGCTTGCTCTCACAGCGGCTGGGGCGGGAGCTGTACGACCTGCGGTTGGGAGAAAAAGGGCTGGCATACATTGTGGACCGCAACGGGCGCATCATCTTCCACACCACTGCTGCCTATATCGGCCAGAATTACAGCGATCAACTGGCCGTAGACCGCCTGCAACACGGCGAGGCGGGCGGCGCATTTCTACAGAACGATGACCGACAGTCTCTGCAGGTCATCGGCTTTGCGCGTGTACAGACGACCGGCTGGGGGATGGTCATCCACGAACCGTGGGCCGAAGTCATCGCGCCGACTGAGCCGTATCTGCGGTTCACCCTGATCGTGTTGTTTGGTGGCTTCTCGCTCACCACGGCGCTGATCATCCTGAACATCCGACGAATCACCACACCAATCGCCGCGTTGGTCAAATCAACCACCCGTGTCGCTCGCGGTGATTTCTCCAGCCGGGTACAGGAAGGCGGCATCAAAGAAATCGCAGAGTTGGGCCGGTCATTCAACATCATGATGGACCAGATCGCCCGCTATCGGGCCGGAATGCGCCGCTACATAGCCGCGGTGACCCACAGTCAAGAAGATGAACGCAAACGCATCTCCCGCGACCTGCACGATGACACCGTCCAGGCTTTGGTCGCCATCGGCCAACGGATTGACCTCTGCCGCGCCAAACTGACCGACGGCGAAGACATCACCGATGACCTCAAACAACTCCGCCAGATGGTCACTGAAACGGTCAAAGACGTGCGCCAGTTCAGCCGCGACCTGCGGCCGTTGGCGTTGGAGGACCTGGGCCTGACCGCCGCATTGCAGTATCTGGTCAACGAGCTGGGTGAGAATATGGAGGCGACGCTCGATGTCAGCGGCGAAAGCGGGAAGCTTGCCCCCGAGCTTGAGGTCGCCATCTATCGCATTGTCCAGGAGACGTTGCAGAACGTCCGCAAACATGCCGAAGCGTCTCGCCTCTCAGTTTCAGTCGTCTTCACAGCACACAATGTCGAAATTCAGGTTCAGGATAACGGACGGGGTTTTGAAGTTCCCGAAAACCTGTCTGAGTTTACCCGCAACGGCAGCTACGGGGTCATGGGCATCGCCGAGCGGGTCAAATTGCTCGATGGTGATTTCCACATTTTTTCCCAGCCCGGCCAGGGAACGCGCGTCTCAGTCATTCTCCCCAAAGAACTGGCAACCAACTGGGACTTTCCGGAAGAATAGCAGTTGCCTCTATCCAGCCCGCTTGTGTCCAGTTTTCGTCTAATGCTGTAATCAAGAATACTGACATTACTTGAACAAGTGAATTACAATTTAATTGACAAAACTTGAAAAGAAACGGGCAGGCGAAAGTGGCGTCGGAACATAGTAACCCGGTTTACAACTTGAGGGCTGTGGTCCTCGAAACAGGGCTTACGCCGGATACTCTGCGTGTCTGGGAGCGACGCTACGGCATCCCTCAGCCGAAGAGGAGTGCTGGAGGTCACCGCCTTTATTCTCAAAACGACATAGACACACTCAAATGGCTGATCGCAAAACGGGAGAGCGGGTTGAGCATCAGCCAGGCAGTCAGCTTATGGAAGCAGACAGTCGAGCATGGCTCAATCCCCAGTCGCCTTGACGTTTTCTCCGCAACCGACCTGCGTAGCGATTCAGATCTGAATGCGTTCCGTAGAGCCTGGGTGGGCCAATGCCTGGCCCTCGACGAGAAAATGGCCGAACAAGTCCTGACTTCAGCCGCGACGTTCTATCCCATGGCGCAGGTGTGCACAGAGGTAATTCAGCGTGGCCTGGTCGAGGCTGGCGACTTGTGGTACAAAGGAGAAATCTCTATCCAGCAGTTCTACCTGCTCACTGAACTGGCTGTCCGGCGGCTGGAAAGCCTGCTGGCGATGGCACCTGAGCCAACGCGCCCGGAGCGTGTGCTCTTGAGCAGCCCACCCCAAGAACAGCATACACTGGGCCTGCTGTTGTTGGCCCTTCTGTTGCGTTGGGGCAGATGGGATGTCGTCTATCTGGGGGGCAATTTGCCCTTGTCCAATCTGGCCGACACAGTGAAACAGATCAAACCGACTCTGGTGGTTTTGTCGGCCCAACAACTGCACACCGCAGCCAGTCTGGCCGAAGCCGCCAGGTCGCTGCAGGGCACTGGGGCAGTTGTCGCGTATGGGGGGCGGATATTTAATCTGCTGCCCTCTCTGCGCAAGCATGTGCGCGGCCATTTTCTGGGAGAAGAACTGACCACGGCGACTGAAGCGATAGACTGTCTGTTGCGCGAGGGGCCATCGCTTCCTCCGGTTCAGGCAGCGGCAAGGGAATTTGTCTTGGCGGCCGACTGCTATCGCGCCCAGCAGTACTTGTTCGAAGCCCATCTGCAGGAAAACTTGAAGGGCCTCAAAATGACCGCTGTCCAGGTGGCCGAAGCGAATGAGCATCTCAGGCGCAACATCCTGGCTGCCCTGTATTTTGGCGATATGGAGTTGCTGACCCAAGAGGTCTTTTGGATAGAGGGGCTGCTTGCCTATCACCGGATTCCGGTAAACCTGTTGTATCGTTATCTGAACGTGTATTATCGGACGGCAAAAACCCACCTGGGAGAGGAATGCCGTCCGCTCATTGACTGGTTGGCTCACATCACGGGAAACGAGCCTGGTTAGGCCAGCCAACGCGCTACGGCCTGACCGGCGTATTACTGAAGAAGCACAGGAGGAGAAGGTCATGCGTGTGATTATCACAGGCGGCACAGGTCTGATCGGCCGCCACTTGAGCGAGAGTTTGGTCCGCGACCAGCATGAAGTGATTGTCCTCAGCCGAAATCCGTCAAACGCCAGCAAGCTGCCAGCCGGCGTGCGGGTGGAACGCTGGGATGGACAGACCGCAGAAGGCTGGGGCAAGCTGGCCGACGGCGCAGATGCTATCGTGAATTTGGCCGGAGAGAACATCGGCGAGGGGCTGTGGACGACGGAGCGCAAACGGCGCATTGTGGAAAGCCGCTTGAACGCCGGGCGTGCCGTGGTTCAGGCGGTAGAGGCAGCCTCATCGAAACCCGAAGTGGTCGTCCAGGCCTCTGGGGTGGGCTACTACGGCAACCGCGGGGACGAGGAGCTGACCGAAGGTTCTGCCCCTGGAGAAGGTTTCCTCGCCCGCCTCGCCGTCGAGTGGGAAGCCAGCACGGCTGCGGTCGAGCCGCTCGGCGTCCGGCGGGCTATCATCCGCACCGGCGGCGTCCTGGCCCGCGAGGGTGGGGCGTTGCCCAAGATGATCCTCCCTTTCAGGCTGTTTATCGGTGGCCCTCTGGGAAGTGGCAAACAATGGTTGCCGTGGATTCACATCGCCGACGAAGTGGGGGCAATCCGCTTTCTGTTGGAAAACGCATCGGCCACGGGCCCATTCAACCTGGTCGCCCCACAACCGCTCACCAACGCCAATTTTGGACGCGAGCTGGCGCGGGTCATCCGCAGGCCATACTACATGCCGGCGCCCGCCTTCGCCATTCGTCTGTTACTGGGCGAGATGGCTTCTGTCGTCCTGGAAGGGCAACGGGCTTTGCCAGCAAAGCTGCTTCAGGCGGGCTACAGGTTCCATTTCTCCGACGCCGCCAGCGCTCTTCGTGACTTGTTGTCGCCCGGAGGGGCCAGGTGAGCTACTTTGGCTTTTTGCTGCGCTTTCTCCTACCTCCGCTGTGCCTGCTGGCGATGCTGAACCTGTGGGACGGTTGGCGAGGGCGCAAGTTGCCGTCTGAGATGCGTGGGCAGCCCGCTTGGGTGGTGGTGTTGGCCCACGTTGTAGTGGCCGTCGTCTACACGACGCCCTGGGACAATTATCTGGTCGCCACGCGGGTCTGGTGGTACGATCCGGCGCGGGTCATCGGGCTGACCTTTGGCTGGGTCCCTGTAGAAGAGTACATGTTTTTCATCCTACAGACCATCATGACCGGCCTGTGGTTTATCTGGCTGGCCCGCCGATTGACGCCGCGTGGACCAGTCCCATCCCGGCCGATGGTGCGACGGTACGCCGTGGCGTCGGCAGTCATATTGTGGCTTGGCTTCGCGTCAATATTTGTCGTGAATTGGGCGCCGGGCACTTACCTCGCTCTGGAGTTTACGTGGGCGCTGCTGCCCATCATGCTGCAACTGGGCTTTGGTGCGGACATCCTGTGGCGCTATCGTCGCTTGATCGTTCCCGCCATCCTTGTCCCCACCCTGTATCTTTCCGTGGCAGACTCAACCGCTATTGGCTTCGGAACCTGGACGTTCAGTCCAGTGAAATCCACCGGATGGACCGTCGCCGGCATCTTGCCAGTGGAAGAGCTGCTGTTCTTTTTGTTAACCAATACATTGATCTGTTTCGGCATGGCTCTGGTGATGTCTTCGGAAAGCCAGCCTCGTTTTTGGGGCATGGTCAGAACCGTGAGAAGGTTTTTGATAAAAGCAAATCACCCTGGGCCTCGCAGCCAACAAAGACAACAACTGGGAGGTTAAACGATGTCAAGAAAAGGGCACATCATCGTCATCGGAGCCGGCCTGGGGGGGCTGGCGGTAGCTGCCCGTCTGGCACGAGCAGGCTATCGGGTCACCGTCTTCGAAAAGCAAGACCGACCGGGTGGCCGGTCTGGAGTCATACGTCATAATGGCTTTCACTTCGACACGGGGCCGACCCTGTATCTGATGCCAGAAGTGTTCGAGCAGACGTTTGCCGAGCTGGGGCGACGTCGTGAAGATTACTACCCCCTGTTCAAAGTCAACCCGAACTACCGCATTCATTTCCACGACGGCGATTCCATTCTCCTGCAGACCGACATGACGGCCCTTCAGAACGAGATGGAGCGCTTCGAGCCGGGCGTCTTTCCCCGCTGTTTGAAGTTCCTGGCCGAGGGCAACATGGCTTACAATGTGTCTCTGCAGAAATTCCTGGGACGCAACTTTCACAGCCTGTTTGAATTCTTCGCCCCTGCCCACCTGCCGCTCATGTTCCAGTTGCGTGTCCTGAAAAAACACTACGCTGAGACTTCGAAATACTTTGAGTCCGATAAGTTGCGGCGAGCCATGACCTTTCAGACGATGTATCTGGGTTCGTCGCCTTTCGATTCCCTGGCGACTTACACGCTCCTCCAGTATACAGAAATGGTTCGCGGCATCTACTTTCCGCAGGGCGGGATATACGCTGTCATCGAGGCTTTTGAGCGGATTCTGGCAGAGGAGGGGGCGGAGTTGGTCTGCAACTCGCCAGTGCGGGAGATCGTCCTGGACGGGATGACTGCCAAAGGCGTGATTCTGGAGGATGGCACCCGTGTAGACGGAGATGCCGTCGTGGCGAACGCTGACCTGCCGTATGTCTATGACCGGCTGCTGCCTCATCCTGAGGCCAGGAAATACGCCGAGGTACTGAAACGGAAGAAATACACTTCTTCTGCGGTCATGTTCTATTGGGGGATCGACCGACGTCTGGAAAAAGAGCTGCCCGTGCATCACAATATCTTTCTGGCTGAAGACTACCAGGGTTCCTTCGAGCAGATATTTCGCGAATACCGGGCGCCGGTGGACCCATCGTTCTATGTCAGCGCACCAACGCGGACCGACCCCTCCTACGCGCCTGAGGGCAAGGAATCTCTGGTCGTACTGGTCCCCGTGGGCCATCTGGAGGAGGGTGTTGAGACCGACTGGCAACAGCAAACCGCCCAGATCAAAGCGCATGTGTTGCGTCGCCTGGCACAACTGGCAGGTGTGCGAGACCTGGAGAAGCATATTGAATACGAGGCGGTCTATACTCCTCGATACTACCGCGACGCCCTCAACCTGATGAAAGGTTCGGCCTTTAGCCTGGCGCACAATTTTCTTCAGGTTGGTTACTTCCGTCCCCACAATAAGGCGGACAAGTTCGCCAATTTATACTTCACGGGTGGGGCCACCCATCCTGGCACGGGATTGCCGATCGTCTTGATTTCGGCCAAACTGACGGCCGAGAGAGTTGTCACAGGGAGATAAAGGAAGTGCTATGGAGCTGAGCTGGGCAAGAGCTTTGGTCAAGCCGGAAGGGGGCTGCGGGGCCATGGAAAGACGATTGAGGGAGGCATTCGAGTATTGTCGGCAAGTGACCAGGCGCTATTCGAAATCTTTCTATTTCAGCAGCGGGCTTCTGCCGCCGGAAAAGCGTGAGGCGGTGCGCGTCTTATATGCCTTCGCCCGTCTGAGCGACAACCTGGTTGACGAGGATGGGGGTTTGACCCACCAGGATAGGGCAGCTCGACTGGAAGCATGGCAAGAGGCAATGTATCTTCCCGTCGAAAAGCAAAGCCACCCGGTACTGATGGCCTGGGCCGAAGTGCGCCAGCGTTACCAGATACCCGTTCGCTACAGCGAGGAGCTGCTGGAAGGCATGAAGATGGACTTGCGATTGACCCGTTATCAGACCTTCGACGACTTGACGCGATATTGCTATTGCGCCGCAGCCACGGTGGGTTTGTGTAGCATGTACATCATCGGCTTTACCGACAGGCCGGAGACTTTTCAACGGGCCGAGGATCTGGGAGTTGCGCTACAACTGACGAACATCTTGCGAGACGTGGGCGAGGACTGGCAGAGGGGCCGAATTTACCTGCCGCAAGAAGACATGGCGCGTTTCGGCTACACAGAAGACGACCTGAGCCGGTCAGTGATCGATGAGCGATATCGCGCACTGCTCGACTTGCTGATCAAGCGGGCAAACACATTGTACGAGCGGGGTTGGGAAGGCATTGCCTGGCTCGACAAAGACGGACGGCTCGCCGTGGCCGCCGCCACCGAAGTCTATCGGGCGATCCTGCGCAAAATTGTCGCCTGGGGCTACGACAATTTTCATCGGCGCGCCTATCTGAACGCCTGGGAAAAAGCGCGCCTTCTGCCATCTGTGTGGTGGCGGGTGCGTTCGCTCGACAGACGTGGTGCGGCCACGCCGTTTTAGGCCTGCGAGATTACAATGTTATAATAAGCCTCCGGACTTAACTCAGGTGGATGATGTGCCATGGGAGGGAGAATATGACGGAGCTTGTTCCCGGTCTGATCGGGGAAAAAAGAATTGTCGTGACTGAGGAATACACAGCCAAACATCTGGGCAGCGGCAGCGTATTGGTGTTTGCTACACCATCCATGATTATGCTGATGGAGCAAACCGCAGTCAGTTCGGTTGATCCATTGTTGCCAGTCGGCCAGCGGACCGTGGGTATCGCGGTTGATGTCAGGCACCTGGCGGCGACACCGATGGGGATGAGCGTGCGGGCGCGCACCGAACTGCTTGAAGTGGACGGCCGTCGTCTGAAGTTCCGCGTCGAAGCCTTCGACGAACGGGAGAAGATCGGCGAAGGCTTTCACGAACGCTTTATCATTGACGTGGAGAAATTCCAGCAGAAGGTAGCGGCGAAAAAAGCTCAATAAGCTGTGAGCAAGCTCCATACCACAATTTGCCTCCCCAACCATTCACCTCTCCGTCGGCGCCACAATTTCCCAGCCGAAGACAGGGAAGGTAGGCAGTGGCTGAACCGTTGCCGCAGTCGAGCGCGCCGGCGCGATGGACGTCGGTTTGGGCCGGGTCGCCGCGCGGACGGCCGGCTGAGCGGTTTGGGTCTCACTCGAAGCCGCAGCCGAGGTCAGTTGAACGGCAGTGAGAGTAACCGCGCCTTGGCGATTGGGGAGAATATAACCAGCCAAAGGGCTGCTCGATACACACAATCCAAATACGCCCAACAGCAATACGACACATAAAGCCGCGACAGCGACCCACGGCAGGGCCGTCCGTTCGGGTATGACCTCGACCACTTTGATCACCAAAGCAGTCACATTGTCGTTTCCACCGTGTCGGTTGGCCGCTTGAATCAACTGGGCAGCGGCCTCTTGCGCCGACTCGTGGGTAGTGACGATCTGGAGGATCTCTTCTTCGGGGACTTCATTGGATAAACCGTCGCTGCACAGCAGAACAATGTCGCCCTCTTTCAGAGGTGTGCTGAACGTATCAACATCAACTTCAGGCCGACTGCCCATGGAACGGGTAATGATGTTGCGGTAGATATGCGCCTGGGCCTCAGCCTCGCTCAACAGACCGGCCTCAACCTGTTCGTTGACCCACGAATGGTCGCGGCTGAGCTGGCGAATCCGGCCGTTGGTGACGAGATAGGCCCGGCTATCTCCAACGTTGGCGACCAGCAATTCATCGTCCTGCACGACCGCAGCTACCAGCGTAGTGCCCATTCCGGAATGGGCCGCGTTGGACGCCGCATGAGCGTAAATTTCCGAATTGGCGGCCCAGAAGGCCTGTTCCAGGCTGCGTCTGAGGTCGATGTCCATGTCTTCATAGTAATGGCGGAACAAAACGTTGATCGCTTTCCGGCTGGCGACTTCGCCGGCAGCGTGTCCGCCCATGCCATCGGCTACCGCGTACAGACGACCTTTGCGGTTCACCAGGTCCTGAGAGAGTTGAATTGACTCCAGGTAGTCTTCAAAGACGCCCAGTGAGTCTTCGTTGTGGTCCCTGACCATCCCCACATCCGTCAGCGGCCCTATATCAAGACGTAAACGTTGGCCCATTCCCTCCCATTCCTTGTTGACGAGTCTGCCACTTGACGCACATTGAGCTTGATTGTACAGATTCTTGCAAACAACGTCAAATCTCTTTTTCCAGGACGAAGCGGAATTTGCAATTGAATGAGTGCCATGTTATACTGAATCGCCTTTCAGAGAAACCAACTCGATCCAACGTTGCTTCCGAACGATGTCGTTCCCCGGCGCCCACGACGGACGCATCTCACCAACGCCGTTTTTGCAATACCCAATTGTCGGGCGTTTTTCCAGGAAGCATTCCTGGGTGATAAGATTTATTGTGTCCACAGAAAGGAGAGGCAGTCAAAATGAATAGCAAACTGGTTCACGTGTGGAGACTTCTGTTGGTGTTGGTGATAGCATCCCTGGTGATAGGCATCGCTCAGGCACCGCTGAGCGCGGCCTCGCCGCCTGCCCAAGAGGGTAAGAAGGTGCTTGTGGTAGCGGCCAATCATCAATACGGCGACACGCTGGATGTTTTCGCTGCAGCAACCACCATGGAGCCACACAACATGATTTACGAAACGCTGGTTTCCATGGACACGAACTATCAGTTCCAGCCTGGCCTGGCCGAGAAATGGGAGGTTTCGGAGGATGGTCTCACGTGGACCTTCCATCTCCGTAAAGGCGTTAAATTTCACGACGGCAGCGATTTCAACGCTGAGGTGGTCAAGTGGTGGCTGGCCGGCGTAGCCACTGGCCCCAATGCGTACATGTTCGAGTCAATGACCGAGGCCAAAGTGGTCGATGAACACACCATCCAGATGATCTTCCCCGCACCATTCCCCAACCTGTTGTACAACCTGTCCGTGAGCTTCAGCGGCATCATGAGCAAAGCCGCTTTTGAGAAATATGGGGACGAATATGGCACCAAATACGCTGTCGGTACGGGGCCTTTCATGCTCAAGGAGTGGGTGCCGAACGATCACCTGCTGTTGGTCAAAAACCCCGACTACAACTGGGCGCCCGAATGGACAGGCCATACTGGCCCGGCCAACGTTGATGAAATCCTATTTCGCATCATCCCCGAAGATGCCACCCGTCTGGCCGAACTGCAGGCTGGCAACGTGCACCTGTTGATCAACCCGCCGCCGCCACGCGAGCTGCCCATGTTCCAGGACAACCCTGACTATTTCGTTCAGGCATCGTCTGCGGCGACCATACAATTCATTGGCATGGGGGTGAACGAGCCTCTGCTCAAAGATTTGCGCACGCGGAAGGCCATTGGCCATGCCATAGACCGCGATCTGCTCAACAAGACGATCTATCAGGGCATTGGCAGCCCCACCACCACCTACCTGGCCCAGGAATTGGGCGGGAATAAGGGGGTAGCGGAAGTCGCGCCAAGCTTTGACGTAGCCAAAGCCAAGTCCCTTCTGGCTGAAGTCGGCTGGGTAGCCGGGCCAGACGGGATCTTAGTGGCAGAGAACGTGGAGGGCGTCGAAAAAGGTACGCGCTTTGAGGTCAGCTACTGGACCTATCAAGAAGACGAGTACCGTCGGTTGGCCGAGGCCACGCAAAAAATGCTGGCCGATGTTGGCATTAAGGCGAACGTGCAGTTAATGGACAACCCGACTTACGCCGATCGTCTGAAAGGCGGAGGGGTGCAGCTCATCTTGCGCCAATATGAGTGGGACAACAACGACATCCTCGAGTGGTTCCACCATTCCAAGCTGTTGCCCTACCCCAACTACCTGGGCGTCAACGACCCGAAATATGACGCCATGTTGGACGACGCCAACTACAAGACGCCCACGTTCGAGGAACGAGATGCCAAGTACGTCGAGTTGCACAAGTACCTGATTGAAAACTGGTATCCATGGGCGCCGATACGACAAACGGCTGACGTCTTCGTCGGGCGCAACTCGGTCAAGAACTTTATGGCGATCCCTCTGCGCGGTCTCAGTTCGACTGCTTGCTGGACGGTGATTGACCTGGCGCAGTAGCCCTACACCATTGCAGCGTGGCCTTCCTTAAGTGCCTGGAGGGCCACGCTGATATTCAGTGAAGAACATCTTTGAGTGATGACCGCCTATCTGGTTAAACGTCTCTTACTGGCCATCCCGGTGCTGTTGGTGACCGCCTTTCTGGTCTTCGCTGCCCTACATCTTTCGCCCGGCGACCCTGTGGAAGTCATCGTGGGCCCCATCGCACCGCCCGAAGTGCGCGAAATGGTGCGCCACAAGCTGGGCCTCGACAAACCCTTGCCGGTGCAATTTATCTTGTACATGAGCCATATCGTCCAAGGCGACCTGGGGCAGTCGATTCTCAACAAGCGAGAAGTGGCTGCCATGATCGCGGAGAAACTGCCGGTCACCGTTGAATTGGGCCTCACTTCATTCGCCCTCACCTATCTGTTGGGCGTCCCCCTGGGAACGATTGCCGCGCTGAAGCGCAGTTCGTTTTCGGACTGGTTCACCATGATTATGGCGTTGCTGGGTGTTTCCATGCCGGGGTTTTGGTTGGGGCTGTTGCTTATCTACGTGTTCTCCGTAAACCTCCGCATTTTTCCGGTGACCGGCCACGGCACATTCTCGCACCTGGTGCTGCCTGCCCTGGCGCTGGGCTTACCTTTTGTAGGGCGTGTGGCCCGCGTGACGCGCTCTACAGTGCTGGAGATTATCGGCCAGGATTACATTCGCACCGCTCGTGCCAAAGGGCTACGCGAATCAATAGTCGTTTTCCGCCATGCTTTGCGCAACGCACTCATTCCTATTATTTCCCTGATGGGACTTGACTTTGGCTACATCCTGGGCGGATCTGTGGTCATCGAACACGTCTTCGCCCGACCGGGCATCGGCGATATGATTCTGCGCAGCATCTATTCGCGTGATTTCCCGGTGCTGCAGGGCTGCATGTTCGTGCTAACCGGCGGAATCATTCTGGGCAACATTCTCGCGGACATTGCCTACGTGGTCGTTGACCCACGTATCCGGCATTGACCCTCGAGTAATGCTGGGAACGGAACGTTATGGGAGACTGGCAGAACAATAACGCACAACCAGCGGAACTCTCGTGTCCGATGGAAAACTGTCCCGCAGCCACGATAGACTGGCAGGGCGGCATCGCTGAGTTTTCCAGCAGACGTTCGAACATCTGGCGACAATTGCGCCGCAGCCCGGGCGCGATGATTGGTTTGTGTCTGATCGTGTTGTTGCTCTCGACGGCTCTCTTCGCCGATGTCATCGCCCCGCAAGGGATCGACGACCAGGATCTGCTCAAAGGGCTTCTGCCGCCGGGCAGCGAATTTTTGCTGGGCACCGA
>Ga0129299_1000560_pt1 | contig 23761 bp, 19 predicted proteins | sample ConPoolayeCmetaG_FD_94477 | JGI IMG/M metagenome (GOLD analysis project Ga0129299, IMG submission 94477) | Hot spring microbial mat communities from California, USA to study Microbial Dark Matter (Phase II) - Cone Pool mat layer C metaG ...
CGGCTCGCGGGCGTAGGCGTGCACGATCCGCGTGACCAGCTTGTGCCGCACGATGTCCTCCCGTGTCAGGCGGACCACGGCGATGCCTTCCAGCCCGGAAAGCCGCTCCACCGCGTCCACCAGCCCGCTCTTGGCCCCGGCGGCCAGGTCGCTCTGGCTGTCGTCGCCGGTCACGATCATCTTGCTGTGGTGCCCGAGCCGCGTGAGAAACATCAGCATCTGCTGCGGCGTGGCGTTCTGGGCCTCGTCCAGGATGATCGCCGCGTGGTTCAGCGTCCGCCCCCGCATGAAGGCCAGCGGCAGCACCTCGACCACGTCGTTGACCAGGAACTGCTTGATCTGCTCGAACTCCATCATGTCGTGCATGGCGTCGAACAGCGGCCGCAGGTACGGGTTCACCTTGGCCTGCAAGTCGCCCGGCAGGTAACCCAGCTTCTCCCCCGCCTCCACCGCCGGACGGGCCAGCACGATCCGCTTGATCCGCCCCGTCTTCAGCAGCGACAAAGCCAGAGCCACCGCGAGATAGGTCTTGCCCGTGCCCGCCGGGCCGAGGCAGATGCACAGGTCGTGCTCGGTGACGGCGCGGACGTATTCCTCCTGTCCGGACGTCCGCGGGCGGATGGCGGCGTTGCGGCGGAAGACGTGGATGCTGCGGTCCTGCTCGGCGCGGTGTTCGGCGGCGGCCTCGGCGAGGGCGTCGGCCACCTGGTCGCGGTCGAGGTGCCGTCCCTGGCGGAGGCGGGCCTGCAAATGCTCGATGACCCGGGCCGCCTTGCCCACCGGGTCCGCCGGGCCGACCAACTTCAGCGTGGAGTCCCGGGCGAAGATCTGCACGCCCAGGGTCTCGCGGAGGGTCCGCAGGTTGCAATCCGCCGGGCCGTACAGCTCCCGGCGGAGGTCGTCGCTGCCGTCGATGGTGATGACCAGTTCCAAGGCGGTCGGCCCTCCCCGGCAAGATGGCGAAACCGGACGGCGCGGCACCCGCCCCCGCCGCGGAGGGAACGCCCTCGCCACAGGCGGCCCGCTCTCGCGGCAATCCGCGGGGGCATCCGCCCGGCAGGCCGGGGAACCGCCCGACCCCGCCGAGCGACCGCCGGCTCGCTCTTGCCGCCGCCATTTTACGCCGCAAGACCGCCGAATAGAAGAGATAGGCCCGCTTACCCCAGCAGCACCCAGCAGGCCACCGGGGCGACCAGCAGCGGGGAGTCGAGGATATCCAGCACGCCGCCGAACGAGGGAATCGCCGCGGCGGAGTCCTTCACCCGGGCGTCACGCTTGAACAGCGACTCCAGCAGGTCGCCCGCCTGCCCGACCAGTGCCGCCAGCACGCCGAAAGCGACCGCTCGACCGTGGCCGGGGAAAGCCTCGCGGAGGGCGTCGGAGGCCGAGGGCCAGGAGCGGACCAGCCAGGCCGCGAGAACGGCTGTCAGGCACGAGGCGACGATGCCGCCCACCAGGCCCTCGACGGTCTTTCCGGGGCTGAGCCACTCGATGAGCTTGCGGCGGCCGAAGGTGCGGCCCGTGAACCAGGCCCCGATGTCGCAGATCTTCACCACGCCGACCGCGTAGAGCAGGAGCCAGCCGCCCGCCGGGCCGCTGAGCCGCAGCCGCAGGAGATACTGGGCCAGGAAGCCCAGGTAGAGCACGGTCAGAAGGGTTACGGCAATGTCCCCAATGGCGTGCTCCGGGCAGCGGCGGCGGGCCACGAGCCAGGCGGCCCCGGCCAGGGCCAGCGTGAGCCAGATCAACGTGTGGCGCTCGTCTGCGGCCGCCCCGCCCGAGCTGTTCCAGGCGTGAAAGGTGATGAGCAGCAGGACCGCGTTGACGAATACGGCCCAGTTCAGGATCGGGGCGTGCCCGGCGGCAACGGCCAGGCGCCGCATCTCAAACGTCCCCGCGACGATCAGCAGCAGCAGCACGCCGGCGACCAGCAGGCCGTCCAGCCGGTCCAGCCCGAGCGGGAAGGCGGCGGCGGCAGGAGGTTCGGACAGGTCGGCGTCGCCCGGCTCGTGAGGGCCGTACTGCGGCGGAGGCGGCAGCGTGGTGGGCGGCTCCTGCGGGCCGTAGACTTCGGATTGCGGCGGGCCCAGCCGACGGGAAAGGCGATCGTCCGCGTAGAACAGGGCCAGCAGGGCGGCGATGAGCAAGGCGCCGAAGAACAGGCGATGGAGCAGCATGAATGGACCTCGCCGCCGGAAGCAGGCGGTTATGCGGCACGTTACCCGACGCGGTAGTCCGCGGAAAGGGAGCGGTCCCGGCGATCCCGGCGGGCGGTTGGCGGTAGCCTCCCGCAGGCCGGTGCAGTATAAGTGAGCCCCGCACCGCAGTCGCATGCGGACGGGAATCCCAGCCGCCCGGCAGGCTCTGAAGCACGGCGGCCCCGACCACCTCCGGCCGCCGATCGGCGGCCCCGCCGAGTGGATGCGGCAGGAGGATTCAGACCCGTCCGGCCTCACGGAGGAAGCCATGCCCTCGAAGAAGCAGTCTTCCCGGCGGACGCCCGTCTCACGACGGGCCGCGACACGAAAGAATCCCCTAGGGCCGGCGACCAAACCGGCTCCGCTGCCACGGGACGGGCTTGTCGGAGACGGGTTAGTCGGAGACCCGGCGTCGCTCCTCGCCGATCTCCCCATCGGCGTGTATCGCACCACACCGGACGGCCGCATCCTGTTCGCCAACCCGGCGCTGATCCGCATGCTGGGGTGTTCGTCATTCGCCCAACTGGCCCGCCGCAATCTGGAAAAAAGCGGCTTCGGCCCGCGGTACTCGCGGCAGCAATTCAAGGAGCGAATGGCCCGCGAGGGCGAAATTCGCGGGCTGGAGGCCGAGTGGCACCGGAGGGATGGCTCGACGATCGTGGTGCGGGAGAACGCTCGGGCGGTGCGGGGAGCGGACGGCCGCATCCGCTGGTACGAGGGAACGGTCGAGGACATCACCCACGCCCGCACGGTCGAGAAGGCGGTGCGGGAAGAGCGGGCGCGATTGTGGACCGTGCTGGAGGCGTTGCCGGCGACGGTCTGTCTCCAGGGGCCTGACTACCGCCTCCGCTTCGCTAACGCGGCGTTCCGGGAACGCTTCGGCGGCGACGCCGCCCGACCTTGTTATGAGGTGCAGGAGGGCCGTTCAGTGCCATGTCAGCCGTGTCCCACCGCCCAGGTCTTCGAGACCGGCCAAAAAGTCGAGCGGGAATGGACGGACCCGGCCGGACGGACGTATGAGCTGCACAGCCTGCCCTTCTGCGACGCGGACGGCTCCACGCTGGCCCTCGGCGTCGGGATTGATATCACCGAACGCAAACGCGCCGAGGAAGCCCTCCGCCGCAGCGAAGAAAAGTACCGCCGAATCGTCGAGACCGCCCGGGAGGGCATCTGGGCCATGGACGGGCAGTTCATCACCACCTTCGTCAACGCCCGCCTGACGGAAATGCTCGGCTTCTCAGCGGAGGAAATGCTGGGGCAACCGGTGCAGGCCTTCATGTTCGCGGAGGATCTGCCGGACCATCAACAGCAGATGCAGGCTCGACAAAGCGGCGAATCCAGCATCTACGAGCGGCGATTCCGCCGGAAAGACGGCAGCGAGTGCTGGACCATCGTCTCCGCCACGCCGCTGAGGGACGCACAGGGGAAGTTCGCGGGTTCGTTCGCGATGTTCACCGACATCACCGACCGCAAGCGAACCGAGCGGGAAAACGCGCTGCTCGCCAGAATCCCCGCGGAAGACCCGAACCCGGTGCTGCGAATCAGCCGCGATGGCGTGCTGCTATACGCCAATGCGGCGGCGGCAGGGCTGCTGGACTGTCGGACAGCGGCGAACGGGCCGTCGGTGCGGGAATACCTGCAAGAACGGGCCGCACATGCCCTGGACGCCGGGAAACCCGCCACTGAAGAGATCCGGGCCGACGGTCAGATCTTCGCGATGGCCTTCGTGCCGATCCGCGAGTTCGGCTACATCAACCTCTACGGCCGCGATGTGACAGAGTACCGGCAAGCGGAAACGGCGCTGCGTGCCGCTCACGCGCTGTTGAGCGATCTGGTGCGGAGCATTCCCTCCGGCCTGTTCATCTACGAGTACCACGACCCTGGCCGGCTGATTCTGACTGCCGCCAACCCCGAAGCGGAACGCCTGACGGGAATACGGCTGGAGGATTGGCAGGGCCGCGAGTTCGACGAGATCTGGCCTGCGGCCAGGGAAGCGGGTATCAGCGCCCACTTCCTCGAAGCCGCCCGCAGCGGGGCCCTGTTCGAGGCGGAGGATTTGGAATACCGGGACCAGCGCCTGTCCGGAGCTTTTCGGGTGCGGGCCTTTCGCCTGCCGGACAACCGTCTGGCGGTGGCCTTCGAGGATGTGACGGAGCGGAAACGATCCGAGGACGCTTTGCGGCGGAGCGAGGCCACGCTGCGCGGGATTTTCCGTGTCGCCCCGATCGGCATCGGCACCGTGACGCAACGGGTGCTCGGTTGGGTCAACTCCCAGGTTGAACGGATCAGCGGTTACTCCGCGGAGGAGCTTCGGGGGCAATCCGCGCGGATGCTGTATCCGGACGACGAGGAATACGACCGCGTGGGCAGGTTGAAATACGCCCAGATTCGTGAGCGGGGCCTAGGCTCGCTGGAAACCCGCTGGCGCAGAAAGGATGGAACCGTCATCGACGTGCTGCTCAGCTCCTCCCCGGTGGAGGACGGCTTCCCCGACGGCGAGGTGGTCTTCACCGTCCTCGACATCACCCAACGCAAAGAAGCGGAGCGAGCGATTCAGGAGAAGGCGGAGGAGCTGGACGCGTTTTTCTCCAGCGCCCTGGACCTGCTGGCCATCGCCGACACCGACGGGTACTTCCGGCGGCTCAATCAGGAATGGGAGACGACGCTGGGCTATGCCCCGCGCGACCTCGAGGGCCGCCGATTCCTCGATCTGGTGCATCCGGAGGACCAGCCCGCGACGCTGGAGGCCATCCGCACGATGGACCGAGACCAGCAGCCCATCCTGAATTTCACCAATCGCTACCGCTGCACGGACGGCTCCTACCGCTGGATTGAGTGGCGCTCCACGCCGAAAGGCAAGTTGATCTACGCCACGGCTCGGGATATCACCGACCGGCGGCGGGCGGAAGAGGCCCTGCGCGAGGCCCACGCGGAGTTGGAGCGGCGGGTGGAGGAACGAACGCTCGAGCTGGCCCGGGCCAACAAGGAACTGACGGCGGAGGTTGCGGAACGCCGCCGTGCGGAAGACGCCTTGCGGGAAAGCCACGCCCTCCTGGAAAGCGTCCTCCACAACACCAGCGACCAGGTTTACTTGAAGGATCTGGAAGGCCGCTACGTCTTCGTGAACCCGGCCGCCGCCGAAGTCATGCAGCGGCCTGCGGCCGACATCATCGGGCACACCGACGCCGATCTGTATCCGCCGGAACTGGCCGAACCTCTGCTCCAGGAGGACCGACAGGTCATCGAAACGGGCAAACCGCTCACCTACGGCCGCACCCTGACCCTTCATGACCGCCCTCGCTACAACCTGACGACCAAGATCGCCCACCGCGACGCGGAGGGGCGGATCATCGGCGTCCTGGGCATCGGTCGAGACATCACCGACTACCGAGAGACACAGGAGCGAGTGGCCCGGGCGGAGAGGCTCGGCTCGATCGGCGTCCTGGCGGCGGGGCTGGCCCACGAGATCAACAATCCGGTGGGCATGATCCTGCTCAGCGCGGAGAACGCCATCGCCCTGAGGAACGAACCGGACGCGCCGCGGATCATGGAGCGGACGCTCCGCAACATCATCAACGATGCCGAACGATGCAGCCGAATCGTCAAGAACCTCCTGCGCTTCGCCAGACAGGAACGAACGGCCAAGGCGCCCGGAGACCTGAACACGGTCCTCGAGCGGGCCAGCGCCGCCATGCGGAACATCGTCCGGCCGACCGGTGCGGTCATCGAGACCGCCTTCACGCCCAACTTGCCCCAAGTCCTGATGAATCCCGTGGAGATGTCGCAGGTCTTCGTGAACCTGATTCAGAACGCGGTGTGCTCCGCCGAGCGGCCGGTGCGGGTGTGCCTGAAGACCGAGCGGACGGCGACCGGCGTGCGCGTGGTCGTGGAAGACGACGGCGAAGGCTTGACGGAAGAGGAACGCAAGCATATTTTCGAGCCGTTCTACACCACCAGACGCACCAGAGGGGGAATGGGCCTGGGCCTCAGCGTCGGTCACGGCATCGTCACGGAACACGGCGGCGGCGTCGAAGTCCGCAGCCGGCTCGGGCACGGAACGATGGTGATTGTCGATCTGCCGGCAATCGCCGAAGGGCGGACAGCGGAGTCGGAACATGGTGAAAGTGCTGGTCGTTGATGACGAACATCGCTACCGGGACGAGTTGGAGCTGGCCCTGAGCCGTAAAGGCTACGACATCCGGTCAGCGGCGACCGGCCGCGAGGCGATCGATCTCGGCGCCCGTTACCGCCCCAACGTCCTGGTGGCCGACTGGATGCTGCAAGGCGGCATTCACGGCCTGCATGTGGCCGAGGTCCTGCGGGCGATCGACCCCGACGTGCAAACCATCCTGATCACCGGCTATGCCACCCGGGATCTTCGGGAACACGCCGAACGGGCGGAGGTCTGCGAGTTCATCGAGAAGCCTTTTCGCCTGGCCCAAATCTGCGACGCCGTCGACCAAGCGGCCAACGCGCCCAAGCCCAGGGTGGAGCACCTGCCGATCGGCCTGGTCGAGGTCGATGAAGACGGCCGTATCGTCTACGCCAACGCCGCGGCCCGCGAACTGTTCGCCCACGCCGTCGGGGAGCCGGCCCCCCAACAATTGAAGGATCTCCTGACCGACGACGGAGCCCGCGAACTGGACAAAGCGGAAAGCCGTTGGGTCACGCTCCGCCCCCGCGGGGGAGAAGCCCGCGACTGGCAGGCCCGTTCGCGACGGTGGGAGCAGCCTCGCGGACGGCTCTATGTTCTCATACCCCACGAAGCCCAGCACCATCGGCATCATCCGGTGGTCCGCATGTTGCTCGGTCTCGCGGAGACGGCCACGGTGGCCTGGCCGCTCGAAGGGCGGGCCATGATCATCGACCCCACTCCCCTGGTTCGCCGGGCGGTGGCGTACTCGCTGGAGGCGGTGGGCTGCCTCTGCCACATGGCGGAGACGCTGGAAACCGCCGTGCCGCTGCTGGACCGCGACCCCGGCGTGGAGGTGATCCTCCTCGACCATGACTTGCCCAACACCGCCATCGCGGAGGCCGTCTCCAGGCTGCGAGCGATTCGCCCCAACGTCCGAATCGTCGGGACGGGGGCCACCGAGCATCGCGGGAAATTCGCCGCCTCGGGGGTCACTCTATTCCTGGAGAAGCCGTACGTGATCAACGACCTGATCAACGCCCTGACCGGGCGAATCGGGGCCTGCGTGGATTGCGGGCTGCCCATTCCGTTGCGGCGCCCCAGGCCCGGAGAAACGCCGTCCCACTGGGTGTGCTGCGGCTGCGGAGCACGGTATTCGGCCGTACTCGACGAGTCTTTCCCCAGGGACATCCAGCGGCACGTCCAGGCTGCGGAATAGCCCCGTCTCCCCCGCCGGACCGGACCGGAGGCCGATCGGCCCCGGGTGTTCATCATGATCGGACGGCGAAGGGTCCGAATAGCCTCAACCCAGGTGGCTGCCCGGGGTCTCTTGAGCCGGTCAGGCTTCCTTCTATAATGACGTAGGGGAGCACTCAGGCCCGGGGGCGGCACTGGCAGAGGATCACCGCTTATGGAAGCAGTGCATACGACCCAGGTGTCGGGGGTTTCACCGCAAAGGACGACGGCCCTGTGGCTGATGGTCGTTCTGCTCGCCGTCATCGCCACGACCCTCTTGGTCCGCGAGGGACGGGCGTGGACGCCACCGCCGGTCCTGGCCGACAACCCCGTGGCCGGAACAAAGGGTGTCTTCGCCTTCACCGGCCAACTGGACCGCAATCGGTATGGGCTTTTCATGGTGGACGTGGAGAGCAGCAATCTGTGGTGCTACGAATACTTGCCGGGCACCCGCAAGCTGAAACTGGTCGCCGCTCGATCGTTTCGCGCCGACCGCTATTTGGAAGACTACGCCAACGATGAACCGACGCCCAGCCAGGTGCAGGCGATGCTGAAGGACCAGAGCCGCATCGAGAACCGCCTGGAGAGCGGCGGAGCGGCTCCGGCCGCGGGAGACGACGAAGACGCCCTCGGCACCACGATCCCCGGCCTGGCGCCTTGAGTGCGAAAACGGGCAAACCGGGGGATACCGCCGGCCCGAGGAGCGCCGGCGGGAAGTCAGCGAGCAGGTGACCACCACAGCGGCGTTTGGGCGGCAGCCGGCCGGCCCGTGCCCTGGCATGCAGTTGAATTTGGAATGGGGGAAATCATCAGGGAAGGAAGTCCGGCGGTCCATCGGTCTCGCAAGCACCGCGGAGGCCGAGTGGGACGCCCCAGAGCAGGAAACCATAGCCATGGCCAACGAGTACATGACGCTGGAGCAGGTGTGTGAGCGGCTGGGCAAGTCGGCGGACGAGATCCGAATGCTGGTCGCCGAACGGCAATTGAGCGAGATCCGAGACGGCGCCGGTGTGCTGTACAAGACCGCCGAGGTCGAGCAGGTGGCGGCCAAGGAAGGCAGCAGCATCGTGGATCTGGCCGCGGTCGAAGATCTAGGCAACTCCGACCAGGGCGGCGCCGCCTTTTCCTCCGCGCTATCCGAACTGGCGGACGCCAGTTCGGGGTTGGACCTGCTGGACGAGTCCCCTTCCGCGGCCGCACCGATGCCCGCCGAGGTGAACCTCGAAGACATACCCATGGACCTGCCCGCCAGTCCCGCATCGCCCGCCGCCGGGGCCGCGGATCTGTTGCCCGAACTGGACTTATCGCCGGCGGAGCCGGAGGCGGCACCGCAGGCATCGGCCGACGATCTGGCTTTCCTGTCGCCCGCCGTGCCGGATCTCGGACTGTCCGGCTCAAGCATCATCAGTCTGGAAATGCCGGCGGAAACCAAAGCCGAGGAAGCCCCCAAGCCGGCGGCACCGGCGGCCCGCAAGGGCATCAGCGTCTTCGATGACGACGAGCTGGAGATCGAGTCCGACCCGATGGGCGAAACCCAGATCGCCGCCAGCGTGAAGGAACTCGATTCCGTCGGCAGCGGCAGCGGCCTGTTGGACCTGACCCGGGAAAGCGACGACACCAGCCTGGGCGCTGAGTTGCTCGACGTAATCTCACCGTCGACGGAACCTGCCGAAGCGGAAACCGAGGTTGAGGCGGCGGCGATCGCCGAGCCGGCGGAGGACAGTGGACTGGCCGCATCCGCCGCGGAAACGGCTGCCGAGGCGCCCTTCGAGGCGGCGGTTCCCACGGTGGCCGTGGCGGCTCGATCGGCGGCGGCGATGCCGGGCGGTGCGTTGCTTAACGTTTGCTCGCTATTGGGAATCCTGGCTCTGGCCATGATCGGACTGGCGGCCGCGGCAAGCCTGCAAGGGGTCTGGCCTTCCTTCCTGAAGGTCATCGCCGCCGGGCCGATACACTACGCCACCTTCGGCGGGTTGGCCCTGATCGCCATCGTGACCGGCGTGATGGGGATTATGGCCGGGCGGAAATGAGCTGACGCCGGCGTGCTCCTCCGCTCGCCCGGTTCAAGCCAACCGCTTGCCCCCCTCGTTGCGGCTCGAAGCCTGGACGGTGGGTATCGCGGCTTAGCAATCGCGTTTTCACTTCCGCCCAGTGGCCAGCAGTTCGGCCAACCGCTGGTGCACCTCCAGGTTGTTCCGGATCACCAATTGCCCTTTGAACAACACGATGGTGCCCTTACCGCCGTTTACCTTCCAGGTGGCCGGCTCGATCGTCTGCGTGATCGTGTCGATGAGTTGTTGAGCGGGGTCGGCCGGCTCTCGCTCGCGGCCGCCGCCCCGGCGAATGCCGCCCGCCACGCCCGGCCCTCCGCCGCCTCCCGCCGCGAAATCCGGCACCACAAACAGCAGATCCTGGACTTCGTAGGTCCTCACGATCAGCCGCGAGTTGAGATCCTCACGCGTCGTGATGATCAGAGTGTTGCCGTCGGCATGGGCCGCGAGTTCCAGGCCCGGCCGGTCTTTGGTGGCCTGGGCAAAGACCAGCCGCAGAAGCTGATCGAGGCGAACCTGCGGCTCGTCCAGCGTAATTGGGCAGTCGCGAGCGACGCCGGCCTTTTCCAGCACCTTCCACTTGACCACCACGTTGGCTTTCGTGGTCCGCTGAAGCCAGTCGGTAACGTCCTCCAGTGCCGCCTCGTCGAATCGCACATCCCGAACCGTCATCTTCATGGCCCGCACGGCACGATCCGTCACCATCTTCTCAGGTGGCATCGGCTGCTTGACTGGGCGATTCTGTTTTCGGGCCGGGCGGCTGGCGGACGAGGTGGCCGTCCCTTCATGGCCCTTGCGAGCGGGCGGTTCGCCGACCAACGGCAGGCCCGACAGGAGCAGGAGGATTGCCGCGAACGCCATGCGACCGAGCACTTCACAAGCCTCCGCGATACAGTCTCTTCTTGTCCACAGTCCAGTTGCCGTTCGGCGAGCGGACCAGATCCCGCACTTTGCCCGTGTAGCCGGGTTCAGGCGTGAAACCGGTGATCTCGATCCCCTGTCCGTCAATCTGGACCCGCCACGGACCCTCCCGGGGAGCGTCCGGCGGCAACCTGGTCAGATCAAGCGTGATTCTCTTTATGTTCGACGTCTTAATCTCTAGTCTGCGGCCCCCGGTCCACCTGGCCTCGCACGTCGCATCCAGCTCATCCCGCTCCGCTTCCCGAAAAATGACCCACGTATCCGCCGGGCGTCGCGGACGGATGGGCTGCGGAGACGCCGCCGCAGGCTGTTCACCTGCCGAAGCAGGGGACGATGGCTCTCGCTCAGATACTACTGCGGAAGGAGGTGTTGGCAAAAGGGGCAAGGCCGTTCTGTCCGGCGAGGCGACGGGTATCTTTGTCGGCCCGGACGTGGGTGTCCTCGCCACCGGCTCCTGTGCCGCTGAGGTTCGTCCCGAGAGCTGCGGAGCGGGCGATCCGCAGCCAGCCAGCGTTAAGCCCGCCGCCAGCATCATCCGGGTAATCATCCACAGGCGACTCACGATGGATCGAACCTCCCGGCCCATCCGCAGTGGTCCCCCTGTTATCTTACCCGCTCGGCAACCCCGGGTCTCGTCAGTCTCCCGCAATGACATGGGCCGGCGGGCTGACGGACGTATCCTGTCCCGCCGCGGGTCGGCTTGGCAGAGAGGCCCAATGCACTAAGATACCGCCTTTGTGCATGGGATCCGCGTCCGAAAGCGGCCCGGATCGTCCCACGGCTGGATGCCGTATCCGGCAACCCTGCCTTGGGCAGGGTGACATTGCGGGGTGTGTGTTCGGCGGTTCTCGTGAAGCAAGAAAAAATCGCATGACTCGAAATCGACTTTGGAAGGTGTTCAGGACGATCGGAACGCTGGCGTTGGTGCTGGCCTTCACGGTGACGATGATCGGATGCACGCAGAATACATGCGACAAGTGCTCCTGTAGCCAAAAGTGCTGCGGCGACGCAGCCGCCCAGAAGGAATGCCCGAAGACCTGCCCGCACGCCGGTGGACAGCCCTCTTCGACACCTCAGCCGGCCAGCCCCGAGAATAAATAACGGACGGGCCTCCAGGCCTTCCGTCGTTCGATCCGCTGTATCCGCCCCGCGGGCTTCCCCCCCGTGGGGCGTTGCGTGTCGGGGATTGCCCTGTTCCCCTGAATCCGGACGGGATACTATGATACGGCCGCACTCGGCACAGCGAAGAAAAGGCACTGAACCAGCGGCGGCGGACCGGGTCCACGGCCTCTCCCAGCCGTCGCGTCTCCAGAAGGGAGCTGACCAGGTCACATGCAACCGAAACACGGCACCGCCCCCATCATCGTCGATGAAACGCCCGGCAAGAAGGCCTACTGCCAGTGCGGGCTGAGCGCCAATCTGCCCTACTGCGACGGTGCTCATACCGTGCACAAGACCGGCATCGCCCCGCGAGTTGTGGAAATCACCGAGGCAGGCAAGAAGGCGGTCTGTCAGTGCCACCGGAGCGCGAAGCTGCCTTGGTGCGACGGCAGCCACCGCAACCCGGCCTGATTTGCCCCCACCGACAGGTTGGCTTGGTGGGCGTCAGTCGGATAAGCGGGTCCCCGTCAACCGTTCGTAGGCCTCCAGATAACGGCGGCTGGTGGCTTGGATCACCTCCGGCGGAAGCGACGGGGCCGGATCGGTCTTGTCCCACTGTCCGGCATCACAGAGCGTTTGCAGGTAGTTCCGCACAAACTGCTTGTCGAAGCTCTCCTGGTCGCGGCCCTCGGCGTAGCCGTCGGCGGGCCAGAAACGGCTGGAGTCGGGCGTCAGCACTTCGTCGATCAGAATCAACCCGTCATTCGTCCAGCCGAACTCGAACTTTGTATCCGCCAGGATGATTCCCCGCGACTCGGCGTAAGCGGCCCCCTCCGAATACAGCGCCAAGGTGCGGTCCCGCAACTGCTTCATGACGTCCTCACCCACGAGGCGACAGGCTTCTTCGAAGGAAATATTCTCGTCGTGGCCCGTCTCCGCCTTGGTGGCGGGGGTGAAGATCGGCTCCGGCAAGCGGGAACACTCCCGCAAACCCGCAGGCAGCGGAATCCCACAGACGGTTCCGGACGCTCGGTACTCCTTCCAGCCGCTGCCAGCCAGATAACCCCGCGCGACGCACTCAATGGGGACCACCCCGGCCTTGCGGCACAGCATGGCCCGACCGCGAAGCTGCTGGGCGAATGGCGTCAGTCCGGGCGGGACCTCGCCATCCACGACCTCCAACAGGTGGTGCGGGTGTCTTCCGGCGAAACGGTCGAACCAGAAACGGGAGAGGGCGGTCAGAACGCGGCCCTTGCCGGGTATGGGGTCCGGCAGGACGCAGTCGAATGCGCTGATCCGATCCGTGGCGACGATGAGCAGGCGGTCGCCCAGATCGTAAACGTCCCGTACTTTTCCACGGCGAACCGGAAAACCGGGAATCTCCGTCCGATGCAAGGTATCGGCGGGCATGAGCGACACCAAGGGACGCAAAACTGGTTATTCGACGGGGCGCCGACCGACCCGCAACCACAGCCTACCGGCTTTCGGGAAGTAGTCAAGCCCGAAGCGACGCCAATTTCCCCAGGCCGGCGTGGTTGGCAAAAAGCCCCCTTCCAGAGGGATTGATAAACCCAGAACGCATCGCTAAGTTGCGCGGCAGCCGCCGCAGCGGTGGAACAATCCAAAGCCAACGGACTCTCTGCCTGAGGAGGTAAAATGGCCACGGCAATGAGCAAGACGGCACTGGTTCGGCATCTCGCGGAGAAGAACGAACTGACTCGCGCGCAGGTGAACGGGTTGCTGGAAACACTCGCGAAAACCGCCTATCAGCAGGCCAAGCTCGGTTTCACCATCCCCGGCCTGGGCAAGCTGGTGCTGGTCCAGCGGAAGGCCCGCATGGGCCGCAACCCGGCCACCGGCGAGACGATCAAGATTCCCGCCAAGAAAGTGGTAAAATTCCGCATTGCCAAGGCCTGCAAAGACGCCGTGCTCGGCGCTCCGGCCAAGAAAGGCTGAATCCCGCCCCGGCAGCTGAAGCAGACGTTCTCGCGGGCGACGAGGCCGTATCCCGGCATTGTCGCCCGCCAGAGGTGCCCAGCGCCAAGAACCGACCAGCCCTCGATCGAACCGGGCGGCGAGAAGACTGCTCGGCACCCCGGTCCCGCTCGCCAGCGGTCACCAATCAGCCCCCGTGCGGCCGATTATCAGCCAGAGCGTGGCGTTTTTGGGTCGTGTGCTTGGAACCCTGCTTCGAGCGGCTAGAATTAGAACACTGGGGGAGATCCGGCAGGATCCGTCACGCCATGGAACCGCGCCCGGGCCGTGAAAAGCCTTCTTCCGAAACCACCAGACGGGTCTGTGTGGCCTGCCCGCGTTGTGGGCAGGGCTATCGCGTCAGCGAGACTTTTCTCGGACGGCGATTGGTGTGCCGCCACTGCCGTGAAGAATGGCGAGCCACCGAGCTGCCCCCGGAGGATTTTCGCTCCGGGAAGCTCATGGCCGCGGGGTCTTCTTCGGACGGCGTGGACCTCCCCGACGACCTGCCGGTGGCGGGCAGTTCCGGAAGCTCCGTGGCCATCGACATGGGCTGGGCCGGGCAGCAGCTCGGCCGCTACCGCGTCCTTTCGGTTCTCGGTCAAGGCGGCATGGGCGTGGTCTGGCGGGCCCACGACGATGCCCTCCGCCGCGACGTGGCCCTGAAGATCCTCAATCGCGGCAACCACCGCCGCGGAAGCCCCGGCGGCTTGAACGCCGAGTTGTTCATGCAGGAAGCCCGGGCGATCGCCCGGTTGCAGCATCCTTCCGTGGTGGCCATCTATGAAGTGGCCCAAGACCGCGACGAGATCTTCCTCGCGCTGGAACTCATGGAAGGGGGCACCCTTCAGGAATATGTGGAGCGATACGGCCGTATTCCTCCGCGGGAACTGTGGGGCATGATGGTGGGTCCGGCGCGGGCGTTGGCCCTGGCCCACCGGCAGGAGATCATCCACCGCGATGTGAAGCCCAGCAACCTCATGTTCGACGAGCACGGCCATCTGAAACTGATGGATTTCGGTCTGGCCGACGTGGCCAGGGAGGCGGCCAGCGAGCGAATGCGCGGCAAGCCCGTCGGCTCCTTGGGCTGGATCGCGCCGGAGACCGCTCGCGGCGAGGGCACCACGGCCAAGAGCGACATTTACGGCATGGGGCTGGTGATGCTCTACGCCCTGCTCGGCCGGCAGCCGCTGCACGCTTATTCGAAAGCGGAATACCTCGACCTCCACCGCAATCCTCCGGAACCGAAACTGCATGAAATCAAGGGTCTGACGCCCAAAGGGGCCGCCCTGCTGCGAACGTGTCTGGCGGTGGATCCGGCGAAGCGTTACGACAGCGCCGCGTTGTTGGCGGAGGCCTTGCAGGAGTGCGCCGAGGAAGACCCGGCGGTGCGTTTCCGCCAACGCACCAGCCACGTCGGCATCGCCCTGGTGGCCGCCATCATCGGCGGGTTGCTGGTCGGGGCCGTCGCCCTTCATTATTTCGCCCGACTGGTGGAACAGGAGAATAGTCTCCGCCAACCCGTCGTCCGACGACCGCTGTTGCCGGCCGAGCAGGCCATGCAATGGACGCCTCCGACCGCCACTGGCGGACCAACGCTCGGCGCCAAGTCCGCCGCTGACCGTGGGGGCGATCTGGACCGTCCCTGGCCACTGGTCCTGACCGGCGAACCGCCGCCGATCGTCGGATCCAAAAAGGACGACTACTACCACCGGGCGAATCGGGAGTGCGGGCTAGCCATCCTGGCCTCGGAACTGGTTATTTACGAGTCGGCAGCTGCGGCCGAAGCCGACCACCGCCGCCCCTGCCCAATCTGCCATCCCGAAACGTCCGAAAGGAAGCTCGACGTGGTTTCCGGACCCGAGGCCGATTGACCTCGCATAACCGGCCGCTTCAAATCACCGCGAAGTTCTTCAGCACCCGCAGCCCGGCTTCCTCCGACTTTTCCGGCAGGAACTGCACACCGTGGACTTTGCCCGCCTGCACCACTGCGGCGAAGAAGACGCCGTGATTGGCGCGCGCTTGTATGGCCGCTGCGTCGAGCGGCTCCGCGTGGATGAAGTGGTCGAAGTAGAAGTACTCCCCCGAAGATAGTCCGCTCAGCAGCGGTGAGACCCCCGTATCCCAGAAGACCTGGTTCCAGCCGCGGTGCGGCAGACTGAAGTGCCGGGCCGCCGGATGACGTCCGGGATCCAAAGGCAGGGCCTTGCCGTGCAACAGGCCCAGCCCGGTGTGTAATCCGTGCCCATGGATCGCGTCACACAGGAGAGCAAGGCCCTGGCCGACCGCCAGGAGCGGACGATCACCGGCGGCACGCAACAGCGGGCCGACCCAGCCCCGCTCGCGAATACGCAGGAGAGCGGCGGCAAAATCCGGCACATCGGGTATGACGATCCGCTCAGCCCGCTCGAGATCGACCTGAGAGGCAGCCAGGCCGGCGGCGAGACCGGCCCGGCTGAAGGCCTGCCTCAGCGCGGCGGCGCCGAGGCCGTCTAAATCCAGAACTGCAATCATCGCGTCGCCATGTGCCGACAGCGTGGCACTCACTACACCGATTACCGGCTGCCGGCGGCGTCAGGCTGCGGCTTCGGCGGCGGAGGCGAGAGCAGCACCGTCCGCGGCGGCGGGCGACGAACCTAGCGGGTACTCCCGCCCCGCCGCACCGCGAAGATCTCCACACGACGATTCTGCGGCTGATTCTTGTTCACCGCGTCGATGACGACGGGCCGATACTCGCCGGCCGTGGCGGCGACCAGTTGGGAGTTCGAAACGCCCGCTTCGTTCAAGGCCCGCAGCACGGTCAAGGCCCGCTGGGCGCCCAATTCCCAATTGTCCTTCCATTTGCTCTTGCGAATGGGCTGCGCATCGGTGTGGCCGAAGACATAGATGTCGCGGTCGCTGTACTTGGCCCGGATGTCCGCCGCCACCTGGGCGAGCTTGGTCCTGCCGGTGGGAAGGAGGTCGGCCTTGCCGGAGTTGAAGAGCACTGAATCAGAGATCGACATCAGGTCGAAGGTCGGCGTGGTGATCCACTCCCCCTCCTTGATCCCGCCGCCCTGAGCGCGAAGCTTGGCCAGTTCGCGGTTCAGGTCGTCGATCGTGGCCTGACTGTCGGAAGCCTGGGCCAAGGCATCCTGGAGCTGCCGCTCTCGGTCACTCAGGTCGCCCCGCAACCGATCGTTCTCCGCGGACAGTTCCTGGATCTTCTTGTCCTTGGCATCCGGCCCGCAGCCGACGCTCAGCGCCGCCAGCAGCAGGCAGGTCGTCAACCCCCACAGCACACTCGTTCGGTTCGTCCGTGTCATGAGATGCACCTCCATCGTCTTGCGTTAAGCCCCCGCGCGGCCACCGTCCGCATGAGCCGCCGAGATTATCCCGCGTACCAGCCCGACTGGAACCCACCGGACGGGCCGCACGGCTGATTCAGAATGTCAGATACGTCCGATCCGAGGAGCTGGGTCGCTAATTCGCGCTCTTATCGCTCCCTCGACTACGGGCGGTGTCATAGCAGAAAGGGCGGCCGCCGTCAATCAACCCGAGGCTCCCGCGGCCGCCCTTCAACGCTTGTCGTCCTCCGAGCCGGCCGCCGCCTGTCGAAGTTTCTCTTCGATCCGCTTCTCCTGTTCCAGAAGCTCCTGCTTTCTCTGCTCCTGGCTGGCCAGCAGATCGGCGGCGGCCCGCTCAGCCCGCAGTTCAGCCAGATCCTTGAAGATCCGCCGCATCCGAGACAGTATCCAGAAGACCACCACGGACGTGACGCTGGTCATCAGGATCAGCCAGAGAGTGGGAACCGGCTCCCCGACAGCGCCCGGCCAGAATTGGGTCTCGTAGCGGCAGTTCTTGACGGCGAACACCACGACCAGGACCGTCAGCACTCCGAGGACGGCGACCTTCGAATAGACCACGAACCTTCGACCCATGCCCGCCATCGTATTCCTCCCTTAGCCCGCGGGTTTACTGAAAAGTTCCCACAGCACGGCGGCGGCAGGGCGAAACATCTCGCCAAGGAACGTCTGCATCCACAAAGCCGCCAGGGTTCCCAAGGCCAGCCAGGGGCCGAACGGGATAGCTCGGCTGCTCTTACGAAAGAGCAGCACCAGCACCCCAAAGAGCGCCAGAAAGGCCGCCATGAAGAAACTGAGGAGCACGACCCACGGCCCCGCCACGGCCCCGATCGCCGCCATCAGGTAGATATCCCCCGTACCGTATGCTTCCTTGCCGAAGGCCAGCGTCCCGAGAATGCGGGCCGCCCAGCCGACGGCTGACGCCAGCACGATCCCCGCAACGGCCTCCAGCCCGCCGATGACGTGGGGCCAGGCGCCGCCCAGGAATCGCACCCGATCGGCAATCTCAATCCACCCGACCGACGCCACGCCGGCGTCGCGGAGAAGATGGAAAGCGACGGCCGCGACCAGAATCGCAGGCAGGAATCCGCACAATTCGCGAAGCGCGGTGGTCCGAGCGGTGACCCGTTCGGCCTCGATCTCCGCGATGATCTGCTGATCCGCCTCTCGATGAGCCATGGATGCCAGAAGCAGCAGCAACAGGAAAAGCGAGAAAGCAATGAACGCTCGTTGCCCCGCCGCCGACACCATGGACACCGTGGCTGCAATCCGGTGCGACGCGGCATCCGGGCCATGGCAGGCGGAACCGAAGAGCGGTTCTGCCGGCGCCCAGGCCTGCCAGATCAGCAGCACAACCACGGCCAGACACAGGCCGGCCACGAGGCCCGAGCTTCGCGATGGAGGCGACGTGCCGGTCGGGGAATCGGGGACGACCGGTTCATGCGTCAACCCCTGGTTCCGAGCTGCCGCCGCGTCGTCCGGCGACCTGCGCAGTACCGCCGCGACCAGACAAGTGGCTACCCAAGCCCCGCCCGCCAGGCACGCCACCAAGGAGACGGAAGCCGGCATCCAGCTCCCGCCGCCCATTCGGCCACTTGCCCCCGGCACCTCGCTCATCCAAACCGCGCGGGTGGCCACCCCGACCAGCATCGTGACCACGCAGATGCGGATGTCCACCGTGTAGGATTCGAGGTCCATCACCGCCGTGGCCAGCAAGCCTGACAGCAACACGATCCAGGCCAGCGCGACCGGCCAGTCCGCCGCGGGCCGCTCGACGCCGGGCAACGCGAACCCGACGAACGCCGCGTCCCAGACGGTGATGAACAGCAGCAACGTCAAACACTCGATCACCGGATAGATCGCGGCAATGGGTTCACCGCAATGTCGACAACGCCCTCGCAGCAGAAACCAACTGAGGATCGGTATGTTGTCGTACGGCGCGATGCCCTGTCGGCAGGTGGGGCAGAAAGACAACCGGGGTCGGCTGATCGAAAGCCCCCGCGGCAAGCGGTAGATCACCACGTTCAGGAAGCTTCCGACGGCCGCGCCCAGCAGGGCGACCAGGAGCGTCCATCCGCCGGCCGGGATGGTCAGGCTGGAAGCGGGTTCGGCCATTGGTCGGGCGACAGTGTAGGCGGTGGAGGACCACGACGCCACGTGGGAAGCGGCAGCGGCTTGGCTCATCGCGCCCGTGTGGCATCATTGGCCTCGAACCAGGTTCGGATGGTTTCCGCGATCTGTTCCGGCGTGCCCGGATAGGTGTCCACCCAGTGATTGGCGGTCTTGCGGTACAACGGCTCGCGTTGCTTGAGGACCGCTTCCACTTCCGGCAGGCCGCCGCCGGGCAACAGATCAGGCCGCAGGGCGGGTGACCGCGGATCCTGGCTGATCCGCGACCACAAAACCACAGCCGGCGCCCGCAGCCAGACAACCCGGCCGATCTGGCGTGCCAGGGCGCGGATCTCGGGATCAAGCACAGCGCCTCCCCCAAGGGCAATGACATGGTCCTTGCGCCGCCGGAGCGAGCGGCAGACGTCTTTCTCCAACTCGCGAAAGGCCGCCTCGCCCTCCCGGGCGAAGATCTCGGCGATGCTCCGGCCCGTCTTCTGGACGATCAGTTCGTCCGAATCCACGAAGGCCCAGCCCATCTTCGCGGCCAGCAGCCCGCCGACGGTGCTTTTCCCGCTTCCTCGGTACCCCACCAGGACCAGATTCACTCGAGTCGTCCGTGTTCCACTGAGCGCACTGTTCGGGAACTGACATCCAGCTCAATCAGCGCATAATGCAGCACCCGCCTGGCCTGCCCCGGGTTCACCGCCACGGTTCGGCCGATCTGGTCGCGGATCTGTCCGCTGACCTCCGGCGAATCGTGAATGTGCCCGTGCAATGAAAGCAGCGGCTGGTGTTTCTCGATCGCGTTCCGAACGGCCCGTGAGCCCCACGGCACGTTGTCGCGGCTGCGGTCCAGCAGGCTGTCATAAGGCGGCGCATGGGCGACAAACACCCACGGCTGCTCCGGCACGTGCAGGGAGGCCAGCTCATCGGCCAGCGTGGGCGCCTTCTCATAGATGAACGCGGCGTTGTGGGAGATCGCTTTCATCAGCCGCTCATCCCAGCGGGCCCCGCCCAGCAGCGGCAGAATGTCTCCCCGCAGGTCGAGCCGCTCGAAATCCTTGACATACCAGGGCGTCGGCGGGGTATGGCCAAAGCCCACGAACCGCACGCCCCCCACCTCCGCCGCGCGATCGTGCCGCAGGACGGTCAGCAGGTTTTCCTGGGCCAGCCGTTCCATCTCGATCATGCTGCTCAGCCACTCATGGTTGCCCGATATCACCAAGACGCCCTGACATTCGCTGGCCCGCCGCACCGTGGAGACCAGTTCCTTGAACCGACGGCGGACGAATTCGGGCTGTCCAAGACCCATACGCTCCGGAATCATCGCGGAATCGTCCGGCAGCAGGTCGCCCCCGAGGATCACGACGTCCGGGCGGGTGTTTCCCGCGGCGGTGATCAGGCGGGCATAACTCGGTTCGTGGCCGTGCAGATCTGAACAGAACAGGATTCTCATGAGATTACGGTCGTTCTCCGGCGGTGAGCGCGGTAGCGATGGCCTCGTCACGGAACGGGCATCTTGGTCAAAACTCGGTCGCCGGTCAATTGCTTCACCGGCTCAGGTTTCGAGCAACGACCTCGCCTGCTGACGCAGGGCGTCGAGGTCCAGCGTGTGCCCGGTCCAGATGCGGAACTGGGCCCGCGCCTGGCGGACGTACATCTCCAGGCCGTCGATCCACTGGCAGCCCCGGGCGGCGGCTTCGTCCAAGAGCCTAGTTCGCAAGGGATTATAAACGGTGTCGAAGACCGTCAACCCCGCCCGGAGCCCTTCCGCGGGCATCGGCGACTCGCCGACGCCCGGCCGCATCCCGAGGCTCGTGCAGTTCACCACCAGGTCCGCGTCGTGGGCGGCGCGATGCCCCCACTCCCGGCAACGACATCCGAATTCCGCCGCCAGGCGTTGCCCCCGCTTCAGGGAACGGTTGTAGATCGTCAGGTCGGCCCCCGCAGCGGTCAATTCCGCGACCACGGCCCGGGCCACGCCCCCCGCGCCGAGCACCGCCGCCTTGCGGCCTTTCAACTCGTCCGCCCGGCTAAGGCCCAGGCCCGCGACGATGGCCTCCACGGCCGCCGGCCCGTCGGTGTTGTACGCCGTCAGGTGGCCCGCGGCCGTCAGCGACAGTGTGTTGACCGCCCCGATGCGGGCCGCAGCCGGGTCGACGGTCCCGCCGGCCTCCCGCACGAAGCGAAGGGCGTTCTCCTTGTGCGGCAGGGTCACGCTGAAGCCGCGGGCGTCCAGCCACGGACGGGCCAGGACCTCCACCATGAAGGCCTTGAACGCCTCCCAGGACGCCGCCACCTCCCACGGCAGGTACACGCCGTTCCAGCCGACCGCGCGGAAGTTGGGATTGTGCACCCGGCGGCCGAGCGAATGCCGCACCGGGTCGCCGATGACGCCATAAACCAGCGTCGACGAGTTGATGTCCGCCCAATGGTAGGTCTCGCGGAGTTCGGCGGCGGAGAGCTGCCCGGGGGCGGTGGCCGCGTCCTCCGCGAGGGCGGCGAAGCCCGCGAAGGCCCCGAACTTGGGGGCCAGCACCCGCGACGGGAGGCCCGCCTCGCCCAGGCAGATCACCACGGCCGGTCGCGGGCTGTCCCGCAGCAGGTCGAAGGCCTCGAAGTTGTCCCGCACCGTGCGGGCCGGCCAGGCCAACTTGACCACCCCGCAGAGCGGCTCCTCCAGCATGGCCACCCAATCCGCGTGCAGCGCGGGGGGACGCCCGCGAAGGTCGTGACGAGAAAGGATCAGCTTTCGGCGGGCCGCCAGCTCGATCTCTTCCCGGCCGCCTTCCTGAGAAACACGACCGGCCCGCCGCAGGGCCAGCCCCACCTTCTGGCGGAGGTTCGCCGACCGCCGCCACGCAGCCAGTTCCACGTCCAGGTAGTCCGCGATCGGGCCGAGCCGGATCAGCCGAGCGATCCGTTCGTCCTCCGGGCCGTCCCAGGCCCCCCCTTCGGGCACGGAGCGGATCGTCAGCAGCAGCGGGCGCGGGATCGCTCCCTCCCGGCGGAGCTGCCACAGATCCTCATCGCTCACACCCTCCAGCAAATCCAGCCGCAGCTCGATCAGGTCGGCCCCGGCCGCCGCCGCCGCGGCCAGCCGCCGCCGCAACTCATCCAGCGATCGGGCGAACACGGGCACGGCCAGCAGCGTCACGGCCATCCTCTCGTCCATGCGGCGGCTCGGGCGTCCGGCCCGGCGACCCCCGCCACAGTCTGGCCCGGCGGACCGCGGGCCGTCAAGGCGTCCGGCGTCGCGCGGGTCCGCAGGCGGCAACGGTTGGCAGACCGCGCGGGAGCCGGGAGCCGCGGCGGGCGGGTGACAACCGCCGATCCGGCTCGTATATATACCGCCGCCATGCCTCCGCCCCCCCGCCGCCGCCGACCGTACCCGCCACCGCCGCCGGGGTCCGCCGGCGGCGGGGCCGGGCGGTCTCCGGGACCACTGCGGGCCGCCGGCTGGGACCACGTCGCGGCCTGGTACGACCGGCTGGTCGGCGACGCCGGCTCCGACTACCACCGCGAAGTCCTCCTGCCGGTCACGCTCCGCCTGCTCGACCCGCAGCCGGGCGAGCGGTTCATCGACCTGTGCTGCGGGCAGGGCGTCCTGGCCCGAGCGCTCCTCGAGCGGCAGGCAGGGTTCGTGCTGGGTGTGGACGCCAGCCGCCGGCTGATCGCCGCTGCCCGCGGCCGCGGCCCGCGGGACCCGCGGCTGCGTTACCTGGTGGGCGACGCGACCCGGCCGGGGGACCTCGGCCCGCCCTTCGACGGGGCCGCTTGCGTGATGGCGGTGCAGGACGTCGACGACGAGTCCGCGCTCTTCCGGACGATGGCCGCAGCCCTCCGCGACGGCGGCCGCGGCGTGATCGTGATGATGCATCCGTGCTTCCGGGTCCCGCGGCAGTCCTCGTGGGGGTGGGACGAGGCCCGCCGGATCCGCTACCGCCGCGTGGACCGCTATCTGACGCCGCTGCGGGTGCCCATCGCCACGCACCCAGGTCGAGACCCTGGGCAGCACACGGTCTTTTACCACCGCCCGCTGGCCGACTACCTGAACGCCTTGGGCGCGGCCGGGCTGGCGGTGACGGCGGCGGAGGAGCCGCGGTCGCACCGGCGGATCCAGCCGGGCGGCCGGAGCCGCGGCGAGAACCGCGCCGCCGAGGAGTTTCCCGTGTTCCTGGCCCTGCGGGTGGTCCGCCGGGCCTGAGTCCGCCGGGCGGGCGACACGATCCCCCCCGCCGCAGGGCGGGACGGGCGGCGGGCGGTTGTGCCCGTCCGGCAGGCGTCGCACAATGGCGGCAAGGCGGGTCCGGCGACCGCCGCGCGACCGCGGGCGGGCCGACCGCTGGTGCGAGATTCCCATCTCGCACCCCCTCCGGCGGGATTCCCATGCCGCTGGTGCGAGATTCCCATCTCGCACCCCCTCCGGCGGGATTCCCATCCCGCTTTTCCGGCGGACCTGGTTCTCGCACCGGCGGACTTGGGTGCGAGAAAGGATTCTCGCACCAGCGAAGCGGGGCAAAGGAAGACCACTGGTGCGAGATTCCCATGCCGCTGGTGCGAGATTCCCATCTCGCACCCCCTCCGGCGGGATTACCATCCCGCTTTTCCGGCGGACCTGGTTCTCGCACCGGCGGACTTGGGTGCGAGAAAGGATTCTCGCACCAGCGAAGCGGGGCAAAGGAAGACCAC
>Ga0129299_1000561_pt1 | contig 23751 bp, 20 predicted proteins | sample ConPoolayeCmetaG_FD_94477 | JGI IMG/M metagenome (GOLD analysis project Ga0129299, IMG submission 94477) | Hot spring microbial mat communities from California, USA to study Microbial Dark Matter (Phase II) - Cone Pool mat layer C metaG ...
ATCTTTGGGTAACTTTACAGCTTCAACCCCAAAATATCTGCAAAGGTATTTTGGCTTTGGAAGAGTTCTGCCTACTATCTGTAATTTATATTTTTCTGGCTACTGCTGCCGCTTCGTGCATTGCGTCCATGGCTTTTCTGGGAGTTACGCAGTCTCCCACCGCATAGATTTCTGGGACTTTGCCCCTCATTTTTTCGAAGAGTTCATTGTTCTGCTTTGATCCAACTGCTATAACAACGGTGTCGGCTTCCAAGACATCCCCATTATCCAGCTTTACACCCTTCTCGGTTATTTCTTTTACCTTGGAGTTTGTTAGCATTTTCACTCCACTTTGGGAAAGGCTTTTCAGTATTGTCCAGCGAGTACTACCCCCAATATCCTGTCCCATTTTGTCCAGCATTTCCACTATCACAATTTCCTTATTGCTCTTAGTCAGCTTGTAGGCGCTCTCAAGATCCATAGCTCCCCATTTAACAAGGAAGAGCATGGTTTCTGCATCTATGGAACCCTTCTCCGCAAGGTAAAGCCCGGTTTCGCAGCCCACGCCACCACCTCCAATAATTACCACTTTTTTGCCAACGGACACCCTATCAGCCAATACGTCTAGAGCCATTACCACATTGGGCCTATCAACGCCCGGTATATCCGGTACAATCCAGTTTACTCCCGTGGCTACAACCAGTACATCCGGGTTCAACTGTTTAACAACTTCTGGGGTAACCTCCTTCCCCAAAACTACATTAACATTTAGTAACTGCATCTGGTACGCTAGGTAATCTACAAGGTTTCCCAATTCCCTTCTTTCCTTAGGAACCGCAGCCCAGCTCAGCTGTCCTCCAAGCCTGTCGCTCTTCTCATAGAGGGTTACATCATGTCCCCTAAGTTTAGCAACTCTTGCAGTCTCCATACCTGCAGGACCGCCTCCAGCAATCAAAACTTTCTTTCTTTTTGCTGCAGGTTTAATTTGGTACTCCGCTTCCCTTGAAACATCAGGGTTGACTAGGCACTCCACTGGTTGAGCTGAGAATACATGATCAAAGCATCCCTGGTTACACGCCAAGCATTTCCTGATCTCCGCAAATCTTCCCTCCTTAGCCTTTATTGGAAATTCGGGATCCGCGATGAGCGCTCTACCTAGAGAGATGATGTCTGCCTTGCCCTCCCTCAAAATCTTCTCAGCAACAAGGGGGTCGTTAATCCTGTTTCCTGCAATAACAGGGACGCTTACCACCTCGCGAACCTTCTCGGCGAGATAGGCAAAGGCGCCCCTTGGAACATTCATGGTGATTTGAGGGACAGGGGATTCATGCCAAGCCACAGCCACATTAAAACAGTCGGCACCAGCCTTCTCAAGTTCCTTTGCGATAACCTTAGTTTCTTCAATGGTGTTTCCACCCTCCATAAACTCGTCGCCAGAAAGCTTAAAAATCACGGGAAAGTCTCTGCCCAACTTCTCCTTAATACGTTCAATAATCTCTACTGCAAACCTGACTCTTCCCTGAACGCTTCCCCCATACCGATCCTTTCGCACATTGGTTCTTGGCGATAAGAAGCGAGCCACCAAATAGCCCACTCCCCCAATGATTTCAACAGCATCAAATCCAGCACTCTTAGCCCTCTTTGCCGCTAAAGCAAAATTCTCAACACTCTGCTCAATTTCCTGAATAGTCATCTCCCGGGGCATTTCACCAGTCAGCTTACACTTTATGGCTGAGGCAGAAACAGGCTGAGTGCCAAGAATAAAAGTCCAAGTCTGTGGACCCACATGTAAAAGTTGAACAGCAGCTTTAGATCCATGCCTCTTTATAGCTTCAGCCAATCTCCTCATACCCGGAATATATTTGTCATCACTTAAACTCATCATGTTGGGCAACCCGGTTCCCAGAGGCTCAGTGGCGCAGCCGCCAACCATAATCAAGCCTGCACCACCCTTAGCACGGGCCTCATAGAAATTAACAATCCTATCATCCACAAAGTTATTCACACAGTAGCCCAAATGCATTGCTGGTAAAAATATTCTATTTCTTATCTCCATGCTTCCAATCTTGATGGGGTCAAACAACAACATTTTCGAGTCCTCCAAACAATATTACCCTTCCTTGATTTTCAAGGTAAATTTTGGGAATTGGTTTGCGACGATGCCTGGTTAACAATTCTTTAAGTTTAGAGACAGGGCACCAAACTTATATCAATTTCTAGAACTTATGAGGGCGTGTAAAAAGTCTTTTTTGGAATGTGTTCAACTGGAGGATGTTTGGGTTTTTTGAGTTAAAGTCTCTCTATGAAAGAAGACATAAAATGGTTTCTTTGAGCAAAAAGGAGGAAAAAACGACTTTTAGAAAAAGGTGTAAAAAACCCTCCACAAATTCAAACATTAAGAGAGTTACACCAAAAACTTTTACATATATTAATAGTTTGGATTCAGGCGAGGCCTATTTTTGTAAAGATTTATATTTTCTAACAAATCTAATTTGGGGATTATACCGCAAAAAAAGAGGTGGATGTGTGTAAGTTTTGGATTGCTGGAGCGCGATTAGTACTCGTACTCTATGCCGTAATCTATGAGTTCCTTTTTTACCCTTGCGTAGAGGTCTGTGTATTCTTTTGATGGAGTTAAGGTTTTGATATCATAGCATTCCATGAAGCTCTTACCTATAGGTGCTTTTTCCGGGTTTTCCTTGTCTTCTATTTTGGGTAAGAGTTTATTTATTAATTCGTTGGCGTCGGCTCTTTTCATTCCAGCTATGGCGCGGGCTGTTTCACCCATTATTCTACCCTCCATACCAGTGCAGTAGTTAATCAATGTTCTTAGAGTTCCACTGTACCAGAGCCAGCCGGCTCCTGATGCTACACTCATCAGATTTATTATTGCGATTTCGTAAACACGCATCTCGGTGCAAGGTCCTGCGTAACCGCCACCGCCGCCCACCCCTCCCACAGGGACATGAAGATTATTAGTCAAAGCTAACGTGCAAGTAGCACCCGAGGCTAGGGACTCTCTTCTCATTACCATGCCATCTGATCCCATGCCGCCGCCCATACAGAGGGACCCCTGCCCATAGGCTAGTTCCGCTAGCAGAGCGGCGATGGCTCCTACAGATGCCTCCTCAGAATTTCGGAAGAGGAGTCCTATGGCCGCACCGTAAGAAGTCCAGGGCACTATACCGTTTAGTCGAGCATATGTGGCTAGTATGAATCTGCTCCAAGTTAGTTTGAGTTCGTTGAAGAGGTGTATGGGTATCTGCGCGTTTTCTTTGGTGTACCCGTCAGGGTGGAAGGCTGCTATGGCTCCTGCGGGTGATAGTGCGCTAGCCCCTGCTAAGCCTATATAAAGACCTGGTTTTCCTACGGTTTTTACAGCTTCCCTGTTCCATAATCCCTCAGCTATGGCACACATAATTTCCCCCGGAGTTCCCGTTTTGTTATCTAGGCCCCATGCGCTAATTAAGCTGAAGCCGTTAATTCCCTGACATGTAGGTTCTTGCGCGCAGGATTTTACTATCGGGAGGAACATGTCTTCGCTGAGAATGCCTCCTCCAGTGGTTATCACTGGTTTCGTCTTTTCCTCGGGTTTTCTATTCTTGATTGTTATTTGGTCTTTGCCGGTTCCGAATTTTACCTCACTGGGACGGCTTTTAATCATCTCTTTTATTTCGTTCTCTGTGAATTTTATATTCCTGTTAGTGTCCAGATGGTAGATGCCTACGTCTATTAGGAGGTCGAATCCTGCTTTGAAAACATCGTCAGCCACACTGTCATCTGGAATAATCTGGTTCATGTCAAATTTTATGTCGTAGTCTTTTACTAATTCGCGAACCCTTTTGGAAAGCATTTTATCATATTCTCTCTCCTTCATAACTGGTCCTGTTAGAGCTCTTTCCTGTATGTCTTTTATTCTAACCATTTTTTAAGCACCTCCTAAGCCCACCAACTTTTTGGCGACCTTTACCGCTTCCACAGCGTTCTCAGCGTATCCGTCTGCTCCAAACATTTGAGCTAAAGCGGGATTTATGGGTCCACCGCCCACCAGTACTTTGTATTTGTCTCTCAAGCCAAGCTCTTTTAGAAGGTTCACAACTTCTGCCATATTCATCATTGTGGCCATCAAGAGAGATGACATAGCTATAATATCTGCTTTGAAGTTCTCCGCCTCCTCGATGAATCTCATTGCGGGAACATCTATGCCTAGATCTCTAACTTCAAAGCCCGCCATGGTAAGCTGCATAGCTACAAGATTCTTACCTATATCATGTAGGTCTCCGTGCACTGTGCCAATAACCACTCTCTTGCGTGCCCCACCTGCCTCCTTGGGTATCCTAGGTCCCACAATTTCCACCAGTTTCTCCGCTATTTCACCGCCTTCGTAAAGTTCGGCTAAAAAGTACTCCTTTTTTCAAACTTTTCTCCAATGGCTCTGACTCCGGCTATAATTCCATCCTCCAAAATCTTAACCGGGTCAACGCCCTCGTCCAGAGCCTTCCTCACCAATTTCTCGGCTTCTTTTCCATCCAACTCTTCGATAGACTTGGCAATTTTATTCAAGACTTCACTCAAGAAACCACCTCTAATATTCCAAAACCATCACAATTCTAAGAATATAAAATTGTTATTTTTCGTTCTAATAAATTTGTTTAAAAAAGTATTTGTAAAATTGTTGAAATAATTTGGTGTAAATATTTTCTGTTTGAAAAATTCTCAAAAACAGTATCCGATAAGGGGCAAAGAAAAAATACTTTTATTCCCAATGGATTAGATTGTGAGAGGTGTTATTTGATATGAAGGTAACCAAGGGTTGGGATTACCTCACAGGGGAATACGTAACGAGGATTGAAGAGGGGAAAAGGAAGTGCACAGTGAGGGTGGGCAACTCGCTAAGAGTAGATATTGCTAATGACGACTCTTTGGATTCCGACTACTCCCTAGACGAAGTAGAATTGAAGATAATCGGTGACAAAGAATTAGCCATCCAAGCCGCTGGAGAAAAAGGGCTAAGAGCCTACATAGAAGAATACCTAAAGATGAAAAGATCTGATAAAATATTTTATTAAATGCTCTAAGTCAGGGTAAATCCTCAATTTTTTGGTTTAGGTCCAAGCTTGGAACTTGTAGGTTTCAGCCCATTCTTTGTAGCCCATTCTGAAGAGTTTTAGGCGGGGTTTATTTATTTTGTAGTCTAGTTCCACTCCTACGTCGGGGTTTTTGAGTATTTCACGATACTTCTCATAATAGGTGTCAGCATCATTTGATTCATCGACCAGTTTCACCATGGCGTTCTCGGTAAAATAAAGTATTAAATCTGGCTTTTCTGGTGCAGGTCCCTGTTCAAATCTGATTTCATCCTCGGAGAGCTTCGTTAAGTGGAAGATGAGTTTATCGTTGCTGTCCAGTGTGAAGGGGCGAATATGATACTCCCATAGCGCTCCTATCTCAAGGTGCCTCATAAGGTCTGGGTGTTTAGGATAGAAACCCTTAGCCTTCTCCAAAAGCTCTTCCACACTCGGCATAACTAACTAAACCTCCAACACTTTGGTAGAATAACATTTGATAATCAAAATCTTTAAAGATAACATTTCCCCTGCACTTAAAAATCAAACCACTAAACCCAGATTCTCAAACTGGGCGAAAATATAAATGTATTTGGGTATTTGTATAGTTAATCTTCCGAGAAAAGGGTGAAATTTGAAATGGAGATAATTGACCAAATAGCAATGATTCCTGGGCGTTCCTGGGGATCAAACGTTTACGTTGTTGGCAAGGGTGAACTGGCACTAATTGATTCCGGCTTAACCGGGGATTTCAGGAGCCACTTCATCAAGGATATTGAATCTCTGGGCCTAGACCCTCGGAACATAAAAAAATTGGTAATAACTCACTTCCACCCAGACCACATTGGTGGAGTGCTTGAAGTAGTGGATTTCTGTGCAGCTGAAGTAATGATTCACGAAATCGAGGCAGCCTACATTGAGAAAAAGGCGGGATTTGAGGTTCAAGTCAAACTGAAGGACGGAGACATAATACAGCTTGGGAATATGAATTTCAAAGTTATCCATACCCCAGGTCATTCCCCGGGCAGCATCTGTCTATACAATTCGGATAAAAAGATTCTTTTTTCAGGAGACACCATTTTTGCTTACGGGGTGGGGCGCACAGACATACCTGGAGGCGACATACTCGAGCTTAAGAAATCAATAAAAAGACTAACAGAGCTGGATGTTGAGATACTCCTACCAGGCCACGATGTACCTGTCATCGGAAACGCAAATGAAAACATAAAATTAGACTACTCATTTGTAGAATCCCTGCCCAATGGTTACTAAAAAATTATTATCGTGAGTAACATTTCTGTCATCCCGCTTCTGACTGGGCACTAGAGTCGTCTTGCGATATGATTTCTATTCTTCGACAAATTTGCCAAATTGAATTTTTTACCGTAAACGGGAAGTATACGTTTTTGCCACCACACTCCTTAAATTGATGCAAGTGAATTAGATTTTTGTTTTTATAATTTTTTCTTAATTTTTTGAAAATTTTTTAATTTACAAATAAAATATATTAAAAAATTTATAGAGTTTGCCACTTGACAAATCAGGAGATAATTTTATATCTGTGAATAATGAAAAAGTAGGAACTTAAATTAAAATAACACCAGTTTCGTCATATAAGCTATGAACTGTTTTTGATTGGAAATAATTGGTGGTAAAAATTGGTAAAGGTTCCAAATGTCCTGGCAATCGATGCTGGCGGCACGATGACTGATACGATAGTGATAGATGAGGAAGGCCGCTTTACCATTGGCAAGGCGCGAAGCACCCCTTATGATGAGTCTATAGGTTTCTTGGCCTCGCTGAGCAATGCTTTGAGTTACTGGGATATGAAGGCTGAAGACACTGTTCCCAACCTCGAAACTGCTATCTACTCCGGAACCACTATGCTCAACAGGGTTCTTGAGAGGAAAGGCAGCAAAGTGGGAGCCATAGTAACGAAGGGAATGGAGCATTATTTCCGCTTGGAGAGAGCTAAACAAACCTATATGGGATACTCCTACCAGGATCGGTTTCATGCTGCCACCCACATTCACAATGAGCCGCTTATACCCGAGGAGCTCATTCGAGGAGTTAGGGAGAGGATAGATGTTATGGGTGATATTGTAATCCCACTTTATGAGCACGAGGTGGAATCAGCTGTTAAAGAACTATTAGACTTGGGAGTTGAGGCTATCGTTATTAATTTTCTCTTTTCTTATAGGAACGGAATTCATGAGAGCAGAGCTAAGGAAATAGCACAAAAAGTTTTGGCAGAGAGAAAGGTGAATATTCCCATCATAACAGCCTCCGAATTTCATCCTATTAGGGGTGATTTTCCAAGAATGAATGTGGTAACTCTAGAAGCCTACGCAGCTGCAGGCTCAAGAAGTCAACTGAGAAAAATTGATCAGGAGTTGAGAAAGCTAGGGTCAAGATTCGAACTTCGGATCATGTCAAGTCACGGGGGTGCAATTAGCATAGAAACAAAACAGTTGGTTCGCTCAATGACTTCTGGTCCCATAGGCGGAATAATTGGAGGAAAATATTTGGGCGAAGTCCTAGGCTTAAGAAACATTGTGTGCACTGATGTTGGTGGAACGAGCTTTGATGTGGGACTAATCACCGACGGAGAATACACTATTGAAGCCAATCCAGAAATAGGCAGGTTTCTGATTAATCTGCCCATGGTGGCTACAGAGAGTCGAGGGGCTGGCATGGGAAGCTATGTGAGAGTGGATCCAATCTCAAAGAGAGTAGAGATTGGTCCAGACAGCGCTGGTTATCGCATCGGAGTCTCATTTGAGGAAGGCGGGGTGGAGTATCCTACCATCACCGATTGTGAGCTTGTACTGGGAGTTCTGAATCCAGACTACTTCTTAGGCGGAGAAATAAAGCTAAACAAGGAAAAAGCGTATAGAGAGATAGAAAAACAAGTAGCATCCGAACTGGGCCTTGACACTTACGATGCTGCTGCGGGAGTCGTAGAGTTACTTGAGACCCAGATGAGGGATATAGTTTACGGAGCTATATTGGGAAGAGGCTATTCACCTGTGGACTATGTTTTGCTTTCCTATGGTGGGGGCGGCCCAGTTCTGGCAGCAAACTATACTCGGGAAATTCCATTTTTGGATGTATTGGTTCCCAGTTGGGCGGCTGCCTTTTCGGCCTTTGGCTGTGCTTGTGGAAATCTGGAGGCTAGAAGAGATCGCTCATCGGATCTACCAATTTGGCCTAATGCCAATGATGATTTTAAGAGTTTTATTGGTTCACTGGTCACCGGGTTCTGGGATTCTCAGAGGGAGGAATGCTTCAAAGAATTAGTAGACGCTGGTTGTGAGAAGGGAAAAATAACCTTCCATCCCTATGTCCGAATGCAATACGCAGGTCAACTAACCGACTTGGAATTTCCATCCCCCGTGGAAAAGATACTCTCAGGAAAGGATATGGATAAAGTAATTGAAACCTTTGAAAAACACTACGAAAAAATTTACGCCCGAAGCGCAAAACTTCCAGAAGCAGGTTACTACCTAACATACGCTATAGGGGTTGGAAGGTATCCCTTAAAAAAACCAGTACTGTACAAGGAGAAAAAGAAGGGTGCAAAGCCTCCTGAAGAGGCTTTTAAGGGTGAGAGAGACGTTTACTGGAGGGGTCAATGGTCACCCGGAGAAGTGTACGAAATGGATCTACTAAAAGCGGGAAACGTAATAAATGGTACGGCGATTGTGGAATCTCCCAACACCACCCTCTTTCTGCCCCGAGACTGTTACGCATACTTAGATGAGTATCGAATATTTCACATAAGGAGGAAGTGAGGAATGGTGCCAAGTTTTGTTAGAGAACCACAATTGGTGGAGATTGAGGGAGTAGAAGGCTCGAGAACCAGAAAAATTGGATGGAACGGTAAAACCCTAAAAGAAATGTTGAAGGAATCCGAGGAACTCTTCCGGAAAACGGGGAGATACTATGGACTAGAAAAATTAGAATATAAAGAGCAGAACCCACTTGTTTACGAGCGGATATTTGCGCTCATTAGAGGCTCCCTAGTTAGTGCTCGGGAAACATCTATGAATATATCTGCCTCCCCCATTGTCCAAGAGTTAGGAGAACTGTGCTTTACCCTTTATAGTCCTGAGGGTGACACCATAGCAATATCTACAGGCATAATTACCCACGTAAGAACTATGAGTGATGCCATAAAATGGATGATTAGAAACGACTACGAGGATAATCCGGGCATAGCACCAGGCGATGTCTTCTGTAATAACGATGTTTTCATAGGAAACTGTCACACTGCGGATGTTCACACCATAAAGCCCATTTTCTGGAAGGGAGAAATGGTGGCTTGGGCTGGAGCCTGCATACATGGCCTAGACATAGGAGCAGTTGTCCCAGGCACAGCGCCGGTTGGACCCACTACCTGCTATGAGGAAGGATTGAAGGCTCCCTGTGAAAAGATTGGCGAGAATGACACAATTTATAAGTATTGGGAAGTGAGATGTGAACGTCTCATAAGAAATCCCATTTACTGGAAACTGGACGAAAAAGCTAGGTTGGCTGGGTGCGACATAATTAGAAACTCGGTTCATAAAGTTATAAATGAGATTGGAATAGAAAACTTCAAACGCTTCATTCGTGAAGCCATAGAAGACGGCAGATTGGCGGTAATAGAAGTTATTAAAAGAACCATGATTCCTGGGCGTTACCGCGCAGCTTCCTTCGGCGATGTAACATTTAAGGGCTCAAAAAGAGTACCTGCTAGGGCAGCTAAGGACACAGTGATGCACATGCCTATGGAGATGACCATAAAGCCCGATGGTAACATTGTAATAGATTTTGATGGGGCTTCAAAGTGGGGATACCATTCCTTTAACGCCTCACCCAGCGCTGTTTATGGTGGACTCTATTCCATCAGCTCAGAAATAATCTGGCCCAGTGACAAGATAAATGCTGGTCTATCGTTGGTGTTTGAACTTAAACTCCCTTACGGATCGATTCTTAATCCAGAGTCAACGCTTCCCTGTACTGTCTTTAGTTGGGGAAGTTTTATCACTGGTCTTAATGGTCTCTTTAGATCTTATAGTAGGGGATATTTTTCTAGAGGATTCATCGAAGAGGTTTTGGCGGGTATGACTGTTTGTCACAATTTGATGTCTGGCGGCGGGAAGGACTATTTGGGTCGAGAGTCTGCAATGTTTAACTTTGAGTTTGCTAGTTCGGGCCTTGGAGCTAGGGCTTTTGATGACGGTTTAGACCACGCCTTTGCCATGTTTAACCCCGAAGCCGATATGGGCGACGTAGAGGTGTGGGAAATAGTGGAACCCCTGCTATACTTGGGTAGGAGAGTTCAGCCCAACTCTGCAGGTCCTGGAAAATTCAGGGGTGGCAACGGCTTTGAATCAGTACGTATGCTTTGGAAAACCAACGATTATGAACTAATGTGGATGGGTGTCAGCATATTTACCAGCGGGGGACTATTTGGAGGTTACCCTGCTGCTGGTGGCTACAGACGCGAAATACATAATACCAATATGATGGAGCTCATAAAGAATAAACAGCCTTATCCCTATAGAGAATTTGACCCAGAGAATTCCGAAATAAGAAAATATGTTAAGGGCGACTACGTCTACGAGAAGAGGATGATTATTCCACCAGAAATTCTCTTCAATCAGGGAGACCTCTACATAAACTCTGTAAGAGGTGGAGACGGGTATGGCGATGTTTTAGAGAGAGACCCAGAGAGAGTTGCCAAAGATGTTAATGAGGAGTCCATACTTTTCAGATTCGCAGAGAGCACTTATGGTGTGATTTTGGAACGCGACGAAGTATCCGGAAAGTGGAAGGTAAACAAGGAAAAAACAGAGAAAAAAAGGAAGGAGCTCAGGGAGGAAAGGGGGAGAAAAGCTATTCCAGTTAGAGAATGGATTGAAAAAACCAGGTCAAGGATTCTAAATAGGGAAGTCTGCCAAGAAATAAAAGAAATGTACAATGATTCCCTCAGGCTTTCTGAAAGGTGGGGTAAAGAGTTTAGGGAGTTCTGGGGCTTGCCTGAGGACTTCTTTTTCTAGGAGGTGGTTCTGAATGACGCGTTACACTAAGGAGAGAATTAGAAAACTCATCGAGGGAAAACTTTCCTGGCCTGAAATTAAGGAAATGCTGAGCTCACCCAAAGACACAGACCGCTTCGACAAATACCTTGAAATACTACAGGAAAAAGTACCATGGAGCGAAAAAATCATACTGCCATACGCAGAGCATCTCTACATAGTGGCCAAGGAGGGAAAAAGAATCATCAAGTGTGACTGCGGCTACGAGTTCGGCGACTACCGAGAAAATTGGAAACTAAACGCACTTATATACGTGAGAGACACCGAAGAAAAACTAATGGAAATATATCCCAAATATATGTCCACCAACATCAATTACCAAGAACTGAGAGAATACTTCTGCCCCCAGTGCAAAACCTTACTAGACGTCGAAGCAGTTCCACCATTCTACCCACCAATATTCGACTTCCTACCAGACATAGACGCATTCTACAAAGAATGGCTAAAAAGAGATCCACCAGACGCTACAAACAAAGAAACAACCAAATAGCAAAAATGCATCATCAGCAAAACCATGAAAACTTAAAAACCATTTGAACCCCGGCCCAAACTAGACAACAAAAAAATGAAAAGAATAAAAAGCTTTCTTTTTTCTCTCTCATTTTAGTTTTTGTATGGCTAGTTTTCCTGCCTCTATGACTGGTTTTGCCATGTCGTCCAGTGTGAATCCCGAGTAGTCAATCTTGTTCTTCTCAAACGTTTCCCTTATTGCCTTTTTGATGGCTTCTTCATCGTCGGCTCTCAGACCCTTGAGGGCCTCCATGATTTTTTCCCAGCCTTCAGCTGGTGATATAAGGAAGTCGCCGGTTATCAGGATATCCCTAATCCTTTTGGTCTTGTCGACGGCTACGTTGGCGCTTATAAGTTTCATAGTCTTGTAGCGGTAGGTTGCTGCGGCCAAGCCGTCCTGAAGCTGGGAGTACCACTTGCTATGCGAAACGCTCGTCACCATTTTTTCGTCGGTTAGCATGCTCATGCCAAACTGTAGGAAGTTCTTTTCGTCCTGTGTCCAAGTTCCTGGTTCGAACTCTAAACCTAGCTTCTCCTCAACAACTTCTTTGAGAATTTTCGCTACTTCATCCTCGCTTATTAGTTTGGGTGCGTGGGTTTCGATGCTTGCGGCGTATTCGGTTATATCTTTGAGCATTTTGTCTTTAAGTTTTTCTTCCGGATATATGAGATAGTCTTCGAAGAACTTGGTGTCTGGTTTTATCCTGTTGATAAAGGAGCCTACGATTATTCCCTTTCCAAATTCAATGCAAGTTGTTCCTGAAAGCTTCCTCTCTCCAATTTTTACATCGCCTGGATGTTTATACCACACGTTACTTATTCCTGCTCTTCGATAAAATTCTGTCACAATTTCTCCGGCCCAAATTTTTTCTGCCGTGTCTATGTTGGGAAAGATATCTTTGGTAACCACTATCCCTGCTCCCATTCCCCCAGGGGGTGCCCATAATATTCCCGCTCCTGAGGGCCTTCTTCCAATTAATATTTTGTCTCTCTTTATGTTTTCGTATTTTAGTCCATCCAAGTCCTCATATTTTCCCAAACTTACTGAGGGCCTGTCCCAAGTTAACACGAATAAAGTGTCCGGAATCTTCTCTGCATCTCTCAGTCGGGGAAGCGAACCAAAAAGTACGAGTATTTCTACTCCTGTCATTCTATTATCCACAACAAATCTTGCTTTAGTCATTCCTCTTCCTCTACAAAAATTAGTTGGTTCTAAAATGTTAGTTATAATTTTATTTAAACTTTTCCTTAAATTACATAGTTATAATTATTTTTGAAGAGACCCAATTTACAAGTCAAAATGAGTAATGGAACACTACTAGTATATGAAGAATAAATGCACCTATACTGTAAAAAGGTGTGGAATCCTTTTCGTAGTTAAAAAAATTTAACCGTTAAATTAAAATGTATCCCGCGTTATAACTGTTGTAATATTACAACATACTTAAAAGGCTCGAAAATCCTATTCGGGTCAAAAGTGTTTCAATATTAACACTAAAAATAGGTGTACCCTAATGAAAAGATCATTTGCAGAACTTTTCTCTAGCACTGCGAATAAGTTACAGGTTTCAGTGATTCGCGAGCTTCTTAAGTTAACTCAGAAGCCGGAAGTCATATCCTTTGCTGGAGGATTACCTAATCCAGACGCCTTCCCAGTCCCTCAGATACACGAAATTTGCCCCAGTGTGATTGACAACCCAAACGCGCTCCAGTATGGAACTACGGAGGGTGTACCGGAACTAAGGGAAGCTCTCAAAAAAAGGATGGCTACGAAAAATGTAAAGTGTGAAGTTGAAAACATTCAGATCACCTCGGGATCGCAGCAGGCATTGGACATACTGGGAAGAATATTGCTTAATCCCAACGACATTGTCCTCACAACCTGCCCCACCTATTTGGGGGCCATTCAAGCCTTCGATTTTCAGAATCCAAGATATGAATTAGTGGAGATGGACGAACACTCCGTAATTGTGGAGGACTTGGAGGCACGCCTAGAAGATATCCAAAAGAGGGGAGAACTTAAACGGTTAAAATTCTTCTATATAACACCGACCTTCCACAACCCCGCGGGAGTAACCATCCCTGAAAAACGCCGGAAACAAATAATGGATCTCTGCAACGCATACGATGTTCTAATAATTGAGGACGACCCATACGGAGAGCTAAGGTACAGAGGAGTAGACCAGCCCTTACTAAAATCAATGGATACCGAAGACCGCGTAGTATACCTTAGCACCTTCTCAAAAATACTGGTGCCCGGCTTCCGCATCGCATGGATGGTGGCACCCACCGAGCTTATCAAAAAATTCGTAATGGCCAAACAAGCAGTAGATCTCTGCACAACTACATTCACCCAATACATAGGAGCAGAATACCTTAGCCGGGGATACGTGGATCAACACATTAAAAAAATCAAAGAAATCTACGGAAGAAAAATGCATATAATGCTCCAATCTATGGCAGAATATTTCCCAGAAGAGGCGCGATATGCTGAACCCGATGGAGGAATGTTCGTCTGGGTGAGGCTCCCCGAGCACATAAACACCATAGAAATATTCCCCAAAGTCGTGGAAAAGAACGTGGCATACGTGGTAGGCTCCGCATTCTATCCCAACGGAAAGGGACTCAACACCATGAGACTAAACTTTACACACCCCACAGACGAAAAAATCGAAGAAGGAGTAAAAAGGCTAGGAAACGTACTCCACGAAATACTTAAAAAATAAGCCAACCAGTTAAAACCAAACATTCTTCCCTTTTTAAACATTGGCTTTGCGACTTGCCTTCTAGGAAAAATAATCCCGCCAAAGCAGTATTTTTTTAATCGCCGCTCGAAATCGCCCACATCAGGCTATGAAACCGATAGTGCTGGAGCTGGTGCAACAATAATTCTGTTTACTGTACGAGGAATTCCGGTTTCTACTTATTGCCCATCTTTTGAGAATGCCTTAATTTTTCTCCTCCCTTTAAGTATCATTATTTTTTGGCGAAGTACTTATACCTGGTTGCTGGAGTATTCTGTTACTCTGGATGGGCATGTTTGGAAGTAGAAAGGTTAATTAGTGAATTTAAAAAAGATATAGCTTCAGATTTGGATCCTTTAAATCGAATCCTGAAAATAATGGATTTGGGGCGTTTTAGTTGGTTTCGTTTGAGGATGTTAAATTTGGTTTCGTTCCTCCACAGTATCCCCTTGACCTTATCTTGGAGACAAGCCTTTACTCGGAAAAGAAGGGGTTGGACTCCATATGGATGGCTGACCACACTGTAGGAATAGGGATTAAGAACTGGGATTTTTACGAGGCTTGGAGTGTACTGAGTGCACTGGCGGTGCAGACCAAGAATATACTTTTGGGAACTTGTGTTAGTGATCCACATAGGCGGCATCCCGCTGTTTTGGCGCAGACCCTCATGACTCTAGACCATCTATCTAAGGGAAGAGCGATGTTGGGACTGGGAGCTGGAGAGGCCATGAATTTGGTGCCCTACCATATAGCCTGGGATCATCCGGTGACCCGCCTCAGGGAGGCAGCCGAAGTTATCATTAAACTCCTAACTGAGGATTTTTCTAATTATGAGGGTAAATTTTTCCAGCTTGAAAAGGCCTTTATACGACCTAAAGCGGTTCAGAATCCTCACCCACCAATATACTTTGGCGCAAACTCGCCTAAAACCATGAGAATTTGTGCCGAGTTGGGGGATGGTTGGATTCCTGTAGGTACATTTATGAAGCCTCAGGACTACAAGGCGAAATTTGAGAAAATTAGGAAGATGGCTAAGGAGGCAGGCAGGGATCCGGAGAAGATTGAACCAGCTATGTTCAACTACATGGTCGTAGCAAAAGACTATGACACCGCCTTTAAGCTGGTAGAATTTCCCGCAAAGATGCTTCTAGCTGGCTCCTACGATACACTCAAAGAATATGGTGTGGAGCCGCCCAAAATGAAACTGGATGTGTTACACTTTGTATTTAACCCAGACACCATGATGGAGGCAGCAGGGGAAGTAATTAAGATGCCCATCAAACCCATTGAGGACAGATTCATTTTCGGTTCTCCCGACGACTGCATAGACAAAATCGCCAAGTATGTAGAGGGAGGTGTGAGACACTTTGCCATGGCTCTCTATGTCCCCTCCCGATTGAACAGGGAAACACTGGAACTCTTTGTGGAAAAAGTGGTGCCCTACTTCCGACGATAGCATCCATTAAGTAATAGATTTCTTCAAAATTTTTTTACAAGGGAACGCGACCAAATCAAAAGGTCTTAGAAAAAGGTTTTGGCTCAATTGATGGATAAAATATTTATTTGTAGGAAAAGAAGCTGAGAATATGTCACTAGTTTATCCGGCGCATTTTGAGACTGTTATAAAGATGCGGGACGGTAGGGAGGCTTTTGTAAGGCCTCTGAAGCCTGATGTTGATAGGGAAAAGCTGTTTGAGATGTACAGCACCCTCTCTAAGGAAACAAATTATTACCGCTTTTTGAACTATCAGCCAGTCACGAGGTGGATCGTGGAACATTGGTGTGACGTGAACTATGATGATAAAATGGCTCTTGTCGCCATAGTAAATGAAAATGGGAGGGAGAGAATAGTTGCTGATTCCCGCTACTATCTGGATAAAACCACCGGGGAAGCGGAGATAGCCATAGTGGTGCACGACGATTACCAAGAAAAAGGTCTAGGAACAAAACTACTAAGTTACACAATTGAAGTAGCAAAAAAGTCGGGAGTAAAAAAGCTATACGCCTACCTCTCCCCCACAAACAGAAGAATAATCCATGTGGTCAAAAAGCTTGGCTTCACAGTCAAATGGGTCTACGAAGTAGGGGAATATGGAGCAGAATTACATTTACAGTGAAAACTTCCTCAAAGGTTTGTTTATATTTAAAGATATTCGCCTAATTTTAGATGAAATCCTAACCTTTTGCGAATATGTGAGTTGAGCATTTACATTCTGAATGGTAGTTTTGTATCGTGGGGTATAATGTCTATGTATTTGCTTCTGAACTCGTCGCTTAGCATAGGACATTCATTGAATATGCAGGGTTCACTATACATAGGGTGACTCCACATTCTATCTAGAATTGCCTTAAGCGGTTCTTCTTTGACGTTTCCAAAAGCAAGTGGCATAAAACAGCAGGGCTGAACATCTCCGTAGGGAGAAATGTAAATATACTCTTTATCCGCAACGCCTCTACAGCGACTCGAGGCTTGATTTTGGAAGTAAAAGTCGCGGCAAACAAATGGGTACTCTGCAATTTTTCTAACTTTCTCCTCCTCCTGTTGTGACAACCTCACGTCCACATTGTATAACCATCTTCCAGCCGGTGTAGGTAATAAGTATCTTACCCCAGTGGCTCCCAGTTCTTTTGCCATTTGAATTACTCTCTCAAAATCGCCATTAGCTAGATTCTCCTTTGTAATGTAGGTAGATATAACGACTTTTAAACCAACACTAAGGGCGTTTTTAACTGCCTGAACAGCCTTATCGAAGCATCCCCTATATCCTCGATACTCATCGTGTTCTTCTGGATGTGGGCTGTCAATGCTAACGTAAAGTAAATCCAACCCACTGTCCTTTAACTTTTGGGCATAATCTCTATTCACCTTAATTCCATTGGTGTCCAAAAAGACGAATACCGACTTTTTCGAAGCGTAACTTATCAACTCCATAAGGTCTTCTCTCAAGGTGGGTTCTCCGCCGAAAAAGTTGACCACCAAGGCTTTGTTAGCTTGATCTAATACACTCTTAACCTGCTCGGTTGTGAGTTCCCTGTGCTTCTCCTTAACATAATTGCCAACACAACAGTGTCTGCACCTACACTGGCAATCATAGGTTATACCAAACATCAAATAGGAGACAGGACCCTTTTCTTTAAGCCACAATCCCAGCTTCTCAAGATCAAAATCTAAAGGGATACCTTTCTCCAACCATAGAGTCCCATCATCCGCATATTTACTAGGTTGCATTCCTACACCTCATTCTTCTCCAGTTTTTGCTCATTATCTTAACTCTAAAATTTAAATAGTTTTTGATTTTGACCCCCGCTTATACAATTTCCTCTTTTCAGTATATATTTTTAATATCCTTAATTTTAAAATAAACAGAGTAAAACTGTTAGAAGGTATGTGAGAAAAATAAATAACAAAACGGTGCAAAAAAAGGCAAAAATCCTTAAATTATTCCTCACAATTACGATGAGCCAAAATCTCCACACTATGCTCTCTGCTTTTCCTCCATTATGGCTGCTAGGAAGTCAATTATGAGTCTTGCAGCAATCTGAGCTGTGACTCCCGCCGGATCATAAAGTGGGTTTACCTCTACCAAGTCGAACCCCACAATGTTCCCCTTCTTCGGCAGTGCGGTGAGCATCTCTCTCATTTGAAGGTATGTAAATCCTCCGGGTTCAGGGGTTCCCGTTCCAGGAGCTGTAGATGGGTCAAGGGCATCTATGTCTATTGAAACGTAAATGTTTTCGGCTTCTGGGATTTGTTCCATAACCCATTTAGATCCCTGTTTTATGGCTCTCTCCGCCGTGATTACCTTGGAGCCATATTTTTTAGCTTCGTCTGCTATAATAGTGGTGTTGAGCAGTCCTCTGATGCCTATCTGCGTTATTCCTATAACATGTTCAAGTTCTGTAACTCTTTTGAAGGGGTTCGCGTGGCTGAGTCTCACTCCCGCAATATCATCTAGGAAGTCAAGGTGTGTGTCGAAGTGAACTATTTTTAGCTTTGTGTCTTTAAATGCTCTTATTACTGGGAAAGTGATGGAGTGGTCTCCTCCTAGAGTGATGGGAAACACCTTACGGCTTATGATTTCCTGAATGTATAGTGTTATCAAGTTTAGGTTTAATTCATGTAGTGTGGGTGCTACTGGCACATCGCCGAAATCGATGACTTTGGTACGTGCAAGCTTGTATCTTCCAAGCTCAATATCATATATTCCCTTATCGGGTAGAAAGAATGGGCCATAAATTTGAGAAGCTTCCCTTATAGCTCTTGGACCATATCTTGCTCCGGAACGGTTTGTGGTTCCCTGGTCTATGGGTGCTCCCACTATTGCTACGTCTACACCTTCTAGGTTTCTGGTGTAGGGGAATTTGCAGAAGGTTGGAATACCCACGAAGGGCATCTCTTCACCTAAATTACTCATCTAAAATCCTCCTTTAAATTGAATATTTCTCTGTGCAGGAATGTTTAAAGATTTCTCCATAGAATTGGATTTGAGGCTGAATTTTTCCGATACTGTTTTAATGGTGTTTATATTTTTAAAATTCATAAAATTTGAAAAATGAGGTGTGTTTGTTTTGAGGGCTTTGCTGATTGGGAATGGGCAACTGAGGGTTGTTGAAGATTATCCTAAACCTAAAGTGAGACCTGGTTGGGTTTTAGTTAAGCCTACTGTTGTTGGAATTTGTAAAACAGATTTGGAGCTTGCTAAGGGATATATGGGTTTTAGTGGTGTTCCGGGGCACGAATTTGTGGGCATCGTAGTGGAAGGTGGCGACGAGAAATTTTTGGGGAAGCGTATTGTGGGTGAAATAAACTTTGCCTGTGGCTCCTGTGATTATTGCGCGAATGGCTTGCAGAGACACTGCCCAAACAGAAGCGTTCTGGGCATACAGGGAGCCGATGGAGCTTTTGCCGAGTTTGTTGCGCTGCCTCAAAAGAACATTCACATTGTCCCGGAAGGTGTAAGTGATGAGCAGGCGGTGTTCATAGAGCCCCTAGCAGCTTCCCTAGAAATTCTGATGCAGACCCACATTAAGCCCACTTGGAAAGTATTGGTTTTGGGAGACGGCAAACTCGGCTTACTAGTAGCACAAGTACTCAGACTAACTGGATGCGATCTGTTGCTAGTAGGCAAACACGAGAACAAAATGAGAATAATGAGGAATATGGGGATTAAAACCGCAACTCCTCAAGATTTGGCTCAAATAAAGGCGGATCTGGTTGTTGAGTGCACAGGTAATCCCAAAGGCTATAATCTGGCCAAGAGCCTGGTTCGCCCCTCGGGTATAATAGTAGCCAAAAGCACGTATCACCAGGAACTCAGTTTGAACTGGTCAGAAATAGTGGTGGATGAAATCACCATTGTTGGCTCCAGATGCGGGCCCTTCCCTCCAGCAATAAGGCTTCTGGAGCAGGGACTTATTGACACAAAGCCCCTAATAACCGCCAAATACAAGTTCACAGATGTGCTAAAAGCCTTTGAACACGCCAGTGACTCCAAAGCAATAAAGATACTTGTGGAAATGTCATAAAAAATTGTAGGGAAGTATCCTTCTTTGCTCTAAATTACTCCTAGGTTGCGTATCCAGGGCTGGAGCTCTTCTCCCAATAAGTTTAGGACATTGCTTTTTTCCATATTGGGCAGCACGCTGGCTATGTAGAATATTTTATCCTCCCACTCTAATGGTTTGCAAACAATGATTTCGTTTGGTCCTAACTCTAGGGATAGGGTGCTGATGTTTAGATGGTAATTTTTGGTTAAGTTTTCCCCGAGGCATATTATTCCCATGGTGGCGGTTGTCAATACTTCTTTGGTATCTGATGAGTAATCTGCTATTAGTAGAGCCCTATTATCAAATAGCATCAAATGTGTGCTTCCCAGTAGGTCTCCATAGTCCTTCAGTATTTCCTCAATCACCGGTATAGTGCCAATGCTTTTCCTTAGGGCTGACGAAAAGCTCAGAAATAATTTATCGCTTCTAAAAATACTCGTGTTATCTATGTGGTAGCGATTGATGTGGTGCTTCCTAAAAAGCTTGGCAATGTCCCTTTTGAGCTGCTCGATTCTCTCCCCCTCCTCCTGTGACACAGAACCCTCTGAATCTGACTTGTGAAGAAAAACTGTAGTGTAGGGAGCTTCGCCCGCTTTATTGTAAATGCCAAGGATACTCTCAAGGTAGCTTAGCGCCTCATTGTACCTTTCATAATCTTGGAGGTCGAGTACAAAAATTAGCAAATCTGTGTGGGCGAAAATCTCTCCATTTCCCTCAAAGTACTTTGTCCTATATTGTCCCCTTCCACCCAAATCGTATAGTTCCACCTGCATCCAACCAAATAAAGCAGCTTCCTCTCTATGTAGGCCTTCGGTTGGTCCTGTTTCGGTGGGAATCTGCTGATTTTTGGCGGCGGGTTCACATTTTGTTAGTGTGTGTATGATTGCGGTTTTCCCCGCATTGTCCAGCCCGGCAAAAACTATTTTTTTCGGTTCCTTAAACTTTCCTTCACCGACCGCCACAAGAATCTTCGCCGCATATATCCACTTCTCAAGCTGAGACTTTTTAATTCCCGTAAGTTGACTTAGAGATTTGGCGTCTTGCTGTGAAAGTTTCTTAACATTAACAATTTTGAGGTCTTTCAAGCTTTTGACAGTCTCAGAATCTATTCCTACAATGATTTGAGGCGAGGATTTAGGAATCTTCTCGACCTCCATACGCTCCTTGACTAGAAAACCTCTTAATCTCTCAAAACTCATAAAAGGGGCAACCCCCATTTCTAAACAAATATCCATAAAAATTTTCAGCTATTTAATATACTTAGAGAAACTCAGTAATTATAACCCTTTTGTTGTCCTTACCGAAACAAAAAGGGTATGCTCCAACCCAAAAACCATCAAAAACATAAAAAACTGATAAAGTGTGAAAAGCATTTATTAATCCCGAATCTAAATAAAACACAGGAAAAACTCTCAACAACGAGAATGCGAGGCAAAACAAAATGGAACTCGAAATAGTTAAAGCCGGCGAAACCGAAGGCGCAGCATTCATCAACCCCGAAACCGCAAAAGCCGCAGGAATCTATGAAGGAAACATAATACTATTCGAAGACCCCACCACCGGAAATTTTGGAGCAGCACCAGTATACACCGACAAAAAAGTAGAGAAAAACAAAATAAAAATAGACTCAACCCTCGTAGAATCCAGCGGACTTGACGAAGGCTTCACAGTCACAGTCAAAAACTACACAGGAAAACTACAACCCCTAAGAAAAATAGTAATAGGAGTAGAACCCCTAAGCGGACAACCCCCCGAAGAAGTATTCAAACAAGCCCAAGAAAGAAGGAGCGAACTCAAAAAACTGCTAAACAAAAGAGTAATCTTCAAAAAAATGAAACTCAGATGGAAAGAACTCGAATCCAACATATCCATAGAGTCCACAGAACCCGAACTTAAAGGACAAGAATTCGCCCTAGTCAACTGGCCCGAAATAGAAAGAGCAGAAATAGTACCCATAGGACCAGCCATGCCCTTCAACGCCATACTCCTCATCGACGTATCAGGAAGCATGAGCACCAAAGACATGAAAGTCGTCAACATAGCACCCGCCAGAGAAGGAATAGTCAGCCTCCTAGAATCAGAACAAATCTCAAACTTCCTCAGCAGATTCGAAGAAGGAGAAGAAGTAAAAAGAAGACATGGAGCAGCATTCGCCGCACTACTATACCTAGCAGAAAAAGTAGGACGAGGATACGGCGAAAAAGTAGCCATAGCCACCTACCACGACGAGGCCAAAATCATAAAATTCGACGGAAACGACTACTACGAAGCCGCCACCGGAAAAATAGACCAAGTAGCAGAAACCATACTAACAGAGGTCGCATACAAGACAGGAGGGTATACTAACATGAGTGACGCTCTTCGGAAGGCGATAAGCATTCTTAAGAGGTCGTTTAGGGGTTCCGGGCAGAACATGATTATCTTTATGACGGATGGCTTTCCGCAGGGTACAGATACTGAGGAAGCTGTTATGTCCATTGTGGAGAAGGAGCTGGCTGCGCTTCCCAATGTGGTTCTTTACACTGTGGGAGTTGGTGGAGAGGTTAATGATAGATTGATGGAGAACATCGCCACTGCGACTGGCGGAGTGTACTTTAAGGCTACTGATTTGGGTAAGCTTCTCAACTGGTACAGCGAACTGGCTAGAACCTTCACGAAGGCGGTTCACCAGAAGGAGAAGAAGCCAGAGGGAGAAGCCCCCACACCTGAAACTGAAGCCGAATAAACAAGCTCCCCCCTTTTATTTTTATGCTTTATCCTGAAGTTCACTTACTGCTAAACAACTCTCTAACTTTGTTTATTTGAAAAAATGGTTGTGTGCTCGCCAGAGGGGTTGAAGGGCAATGTCATTAAGTTAAGCTTAAATTCTTTTCTTATACTTGTGGGGATGTAGTTTTAGGAGTTTTTTATCCTCTATTTTGGATTCATACTTTAAAAAGAAGATCCATTAAACGCGCCTTTTTGAGGCGGAACAAAAACGAGAATGCATCACCCTAATACCTTAACTTAATGCCATTGGGGTTGAAGGGTGCTGGTCAGGTGAAACCTTTAGGAGTCAGACTTATTTTTATCCTAACAATTTTTTAATTCTTATTTTGTATCTTTGTGGGTGACTGGTATTTAATAAAAATTGGGATAAAAGAAAGTGGGAGGGGCTTTTTATTTTGGTCGCCCTTCTACACCCTTTTTAGTCTCTCTCCGAGAAATAGTTTTGTTACAGTTTTAAGTTTTACTGGTTCTCTTTTGTTTATCTGAGCGTTTTGGGTATTTTTGGTTGCTTTTGTTTTGGTGCTTTATTTCGTTAGTGTTATTGTCATTGCGGATACGTTGCTTTGCCCTCGGTCGTTTTCTATGGTTTCGGTGCCGATCTCGATGCTTTTTACTTTTACGTCTGAAAGGAATCTTTCTCTTGTGATTTCTGCTACGTCTACGGCTCGGCTGATGGCTCTTCCTCGAGCCTTTATTGAGACTTCCTTTGTCCCCTTATTGAATTGGGTTATTACTGCCAAAACATAGTTCATGGTTGGTTTACTATTTCCGACAAATACGGTATTTTCGTCACTTTCCGGCATTTTCTTCACCACACTTTACTTAATTGTGCTTTTTGCTAGTTTTTCAAAAATTGTTTACATTGTTGCGTCTAGATGTTAACATTAGTTTATTATACGCACTTATAAAAATTTTCATGTTTTTTTCTGACACTATGTTCCTCGTTAGTGAATTTTTGTAAAAAAAATGGGGGGTTAATGGAAAGAAATTTGTACGGGAGGGAGGTACCGTTATACCAAAAAGGTGATACGCGTCTATGACGCAAACAAC
>Ga0129299_1000562_pt1 | contig 23713 bp, 12 predicted proteins | sample ConPoolayeCmetaG_FD_94477 | JGI IMG/M metagenome (GOLD analysis project Ga0129299, IMG submission 94477) | Hot spring microbial mat communities from California, USA to study Microbial Dark Matter (Phase II) - Cone Pool mat layer C metaG ...
CGCAGCGGCAGGCCGTGCATCCGCAGGAGGATGCCCTGCGTCAGCCACATCACCGCCGGGACCGTGAGCAGGCAGGCCAGCGAGGTCATCGTTTTTCCCGGCAGGTCCACGTGCCTCCGGCCCGGGCCCGCGGCCTCGGGCGGGGCCGGCGGGAAGGTGTCGGCGGCGGCCCGCCAGGCCCCGCAGAGTACGTCCCAGACCGCGGCGTCTGTCAAGGGGAGCGGCGGAAGGAAACCAGCGGGATTGAACAATCCAAGACTCGCTTTCGCCGCAGAGGGAACGGCTCACCGGGATCGCGGGTCACCTCGCCCTGCGATCAGGGCTTTGATCCCCGCTGACGTCGAACGGACTCCGTAGCTGAGGGGTCCCGCGCAGGGTGACTCCGGCGGCCTGGGTTCCCTATTGCGGCAGCGGCGTTACACTGGGGCAATGAACCGCTCCACCGCACCCACGCCCACCAGGCAGGACTTCGGCCGCTGGCGGAACGGAGGACACCGCCGCGGGGCCAGCCTGGCCATCGGCCGCGGTTTCGTCGCCGCCCGGGACGCCGTCGCCCGCGGCTTGATCGCCATCGGCGTCACGCCAAATCTACTGACCGCGGCGGGCTTCCTGGCCACCTGCGGGGCGGCGGCAGCCCTGCTCTTGGGCGGCAGCCAATCCCACGCCGCAGCCGGGACCGCCGGGCAACCGCCCTATCTGCTGTGGGCCGCGGCGGGCCTGGTGCTGGCCGGGGCCTGCGACATGCTGGACGGCGCCGTCGCCCGCCTCGGCGGTCTTGCCACTCCGCTCGGGGCGGTGCTGGATTCCTGTGTGGATCGCTTCAGCGACCTGGCGATCTATCTCGCCCTCATAGGGCACTTCGTGATTCGGGGCAATGCGACCTACGCGGTGCTGGCCGCCGCCGCCCTCTCCAACGCCTTCCTGATCAGCTACGTCAAGGCCCGCAGCGAGTGCCTGATCCGCTCCTGCGAGGTCGGCTACTGGATGCGGGGCGAGCGATCCGCAGCCCTGCTGATCGCCGTCGTGGCGGGCGGTGTGCCGGCGATGCTGTGGCAGCAGGCGATCCTCCCCGCTTTGACGGTCCTGCGGCGGCTGGTCTGGACCTGGCAGTGCCTGACCGCCGAGGCGGCGGGACGTCCGCTTCCGGAGAGCAAGCCGCCGCCCGGCTGGCGGGGGCTGGCCCGGCCGTGGCGGTATCCGCGAGGTTCGATCCCCTATGACGTGGTGACGGGCGTAAACATCGCGTTCCTCGTGCTTGGGGGGAGGGTCAGCCCGCTCTTCGGGCCGGACGCCGACCCGCTGCGGGCCTGGCTGGGGTAAGCGGGCCGGCCAAGCACCGGATAGACGGCGGCCCCCAGGGAGGGCTTGCTTTTTGCGTCCGAGGGGGTAGGATGCATGGTTTAGGCTTCGGCCACGGGGCGTAGCTCAGCCTGGTTTAGAGCGCTGCGTTCGGGACGCAGAGGTCGCTAGTTCAAATCTAGTCGCCCCGATTCACTGTAACTCATTTCTCCCCTGGCCATGACGGCGCGATAGGCCATTGGGCTTGAACCGGAGTCTTACGGCGTCTCCCCCGTCCCCACATTGCACCGGCGAGAACCGGTGGCTATTCTCTTCTCCTTTCCCGCGGGCCGCCGGAAAAGAAAGGGAGATATGGCCTCGCCCAAGGCTGCTGAACGCCATGCGATCGACGACCTCCTGAAGGTGCTTTTCGCCCAATCGCGAACGGTGGAGCAAGTGCTGGCCAACTCGGCCGCCAAGGTCGGGGGCCGCCCGCTCTCCGCCACGAAGCAGCAGATCCTCGGGCTGCTGTTGCAAAGAGGCCATCAACGGGCCACCCAGATTGCCCTTTTTCTCGGCGTCAGCAAGCCCGCGGTGACCCAGATCATCGACGCCATGATTCAGGAGCGGTTGGTCTCGCGGCGGCGTGCGGGCACGGATCGCCGGGAGGTGGAACTGCGGCTCACGTCGGCCGGGCGGGGCCTGATCCAGCGAATCCGCAACCGCCAGCGGCATTACCTCCGCAACGCCCTGCGGAATCTGCCCCCGCGGCGGGGCGCGGAGTGGAACACGGTTCTGCGCGAGGTTACGCAGGCCCTGGCGCAGGCCGATGAGGCCTTCGAATATTTCTGCCTGCAATGCGGGGCTCACGAAGACGGCACCTGCGTGCTCGACGGCGGGCATCATGTCTGCCGCTTCCTGGAGCGGTCGAATCGGGCGGCCTCCGCCAAGGCCCCCCGGACCAAGCAAAAACGGTAGCCCTTTTTCTGGAAGTCCCTCGCGCATGAAGAAGCACCGCATTCCGCAGGTCGCCGTGATTGGCTCCAGCGAAGCCGACGAGCCGACGCTCCGCGTCGCGGAACAGGTCGGCGGCATCATTGCCCGGCTGGGCGCCGCCCTGGTCACCGGCGGCCGCGGCGGAATCATGGCGGCGGCCTCGCGGGGCTGCGCCGAGGCCGGGGGCACGGTCCTGGCCGTCACGCCCCACCAGCAGATGGATGAAGTCAACGACTACGCCCACTTTCACATCCCCACGGCGATGGGCTGGGCCAGGAACTGCATCACCGGCATTGCCGGCGACGTGGTGGTGGTGATCGGGGGCGCAGCGGGAACCTTGAGCGAGATCGCCTATGCCTGGATGTACGACCGCCCGATCCTGGCGCTGTCGTGCTGCGAGGGTTGGTCGAGGCGAATCGCCGGCCAGCCCGTGGACCACCGCCGATCAGACGTGGTGGTGGATTGCCCGAGCTTGAAGGCGTTGGAGAAAGAGCTGCGGGCGAGGCTGGCGACGATCAGCAGGCGGTAGATCGGTTCAGGTCATTGCCGGTCACGAGTCGTGCGGGTATGTCGTTCGTCTTCTGAGCACACCGCGGCCGGCGGCCAGGCCTTCGCTTTGAGTCGTGGCGAGGAGGCGGAAACCGATGGCTGCGGATACCTTACCGACGACGGCAGAACGACAGGAGCTTGCGATCCGCATCCATCAACTGCGGACGCCGGCCCTGGGGCGGTCGGCACTATACCTGATTGGCACGGCCTTGGGCACCCTGGTGGCCTACCTCATCGGTTACTTGTTCTTCATGGCCGGGTTCACGGTCATGGAGAAGTGCCTAGGTTTCCCTTCCGACAGCACAGGTTTCGTTGTCTCTTTGTTTGCCGCGATCCTGGGGCCGGTCCTGTGGATCTGGTTCATGTCGCGGCTGCCGTACAAGTTCACCGCTCGCTTTCGGCTTCGACAGCAGCGGCTGGCCGCGGTGCAGCGGCATCCGGAGGGGACAAGTCGTCTTCCCCACCGAATCGTGGAAGCCGAGTGTTATCGGCAATACCAACTCTCGGCCTTTGGCGCCGCCGGGTTTCGGCGGTGCCCGCCGGGATTCGTGATGCTGTTGAATTACCCCGGTCCCGGCGACGTCATACCCCCGATCCCCGCGGATCGCGCCTTTGAACCGGTGGACATCAACGACGAAAAGGAGCTGTGGGCCTTGTTCGAATCGCACCAGGGCGCCGCGGCACCGGAGACGGACCCGCCGGCGGACCCTGAGACGAAGGACGCCGGACCTTCCTGGAAGCAAATCCTGCTTGCTCTCTGGTCTCTCGGGGCCAGGATCGGCAGTATTGCCATGTCGTTGCTGCTTCCCGGTTTGCTCCTCTTAAGTGTCTGGCGGTCGGAAGGCTTGGCGAGGGCCTGCTATCTGGGCATCCTGCTGCTCCTGGTGGCGATTCCCGTCCTGGGAGGGTTGCTGGTCGAACGTCTTTGGTGGCTGGTGCCGGGCGGGTTGGTCCACCGGGAGAATCGGCTATGGCGCAAGCAAGCTGAACTGAGGCTATTCACGCCGGCCACGACCCCGCTCTTGCTGAACTGGTCGAACGACCAGGGCTACGTAGTGGACGGGAACCGAGTCCGCCGCTTCCATTGCAATGAACTAGCCGCGTGGCTCCTGGTCGCGGCCTGGCGAAGCCCCGGCCGAACGCCGACGCTGGAGGAGTTGCAGGTCCTGCTCACCGGGAGCAAGTACCCTCACTGATCGACTCCGCGGAAGATGCGGTCGCCCCACCAAGCCTACCTTTTCCGGCGAGTGGCCGGCGTCCTGGGCGGAAGCACCTGGATGCTCACCATTCGCTTGAGCTTTTTCGCGTTCGTCCGTTGCACTTTGATCAGTTTCGCCTTCTCCAGCCCCTTCACCGCCAGCAGTGTCGTGGTCTTGTCCACCCCGCAGGCGTCGGCGATCTCCTGGGTGTTGGGCTCGCGGCCGACCTCGGGATTGGATGACAAATACGCGTATAAGACCTTCTCATTGCCGGTAAGCGTTGGCATCTTGGCGACGACCCTGGGAAGGTGCCATTTCTCGACGATCATTGCTGCTAACCCTGCTGAATGATTCTTCGGTACCCGGATTCGATCCGAATCGGTCGCCGGCCGGCGGTGGCCGCCGACCCGCCCGCCCGAGGGCCGTGCCGCGACCCGATCGAAGCAGCATTCTTTCAAACTTGCGGCCCTGATGCAAGGGCTTCACGGAAGATTCCCACGCTGTGGGACAGCCGCCCGGAGCCGCCGGCGGTGTCCGGAGGCGGCGGCCCGACAGCGTCGGAAAGACGAAGGCCCGCCGCTGAGGACGGGCCTTCTCAGGTTCGCAAGCAGTGCCGCCGCTGTGGCGAACCTCCAAGGAGTCTGCGTCTTTCCCAATCCGGAGGGCGGGTGAGTCCGGTTTATCGGCGGCTTTCCCTCACCCCTCCGATGAGCGTCCCCTCCAGTCTATCTCCCCTTCAGTCGGACCGTTCAGGCTCGACGTCACTCTTGTTCTTTCCCCTCCTCGTCGGAGAGAGCTTTCCTGGTGCGGGGGCCGGCCCCGCGCTTCCACAGCGGGGCCGGCCGCCCGACGAATAACGCATTGGCTCAGTTGGCCAGATCCGTGACGAGGGTCACGTCGAGGGCATCCACGACGCGATCGCCGTTCAGATCGCAGCTCAGATCCTTCACCGCGTGGACATCCAGGTTGGTGCCCCAAGCGGCGGAGAACTGGTTGGCGGTCACATACGCGACGTCGGCGGCGTTGATGACGCCATCCGCGCCGGAGGGCATCGCGCCGCGGGAGACGGCGTTGCCGGCCACGTCGGCGACGGAGTCGCCCATGACGTAAGCCTGGCCGTCGCCGCGGACCGTGCCGAAGTAATTGGCGTTGCCGGTCAGGACGTTCCAGTGGAAGTCCACCAGATAGAAGCCCAACTGGCGGTTGAGGACGCCGTTGCTCATGGCCAGACCGTCCGCGAAGTAGCGGATATCGGCAGCGTTGAAGTTGCCGTCGCCGTTGAAGTCGCCGAGGATCTCAGGAACGATGTAGTCGGACGTGGTGCCGGCGGTGGTGCAGCCGTAGTTGACGATGCCCGTGGCATCGTTCACCTCGAACTGGCGGGGGTTCAGCACCGCGGCCATCATCGCCGGGATGTCATTGACATCGCGGACGCCGTCGGCGTTGAAGTCGCCCTGGATCCGCATCCGCGGCATGACCTTCAGGCTGCTGCTGATGGTGTAGTTGCCTTCCCAGTCGAGATAGTTGCCGTTGGTGCTGCCGTCCTCGTAGGTGCCGGCGATTCGCTTCGGCACGTTCTGGCCGGTTCCGGGATGGACGCTGCCGAACGGCGGAACGACGGTCACCTGGGAAGCGCGGATGGCATCCTGGGCCGCCTGGTTCAGGATCGTGCTCGGGACGTACACGCTGGGGTCATCCAGCAGCGGGAGGGCGTCCACGCCGGCGTCCAGCACGAAGTCGCGGACCATGATCTCCGCCGGCATGAAGAAGTTTTCCGGCGTGCCGGGGGTCGGGTTGGCCAGGAAGCCGGCGATGCTGGCGGTGATGTTGCGGATGACGTCGCGGGCGGCCAGGTTGGACATCGGCGGGTTGGTGTTGCCGTTGAAGCCGGACTCGGGGTCGCCGCGGGTGGCCAGCGTCTGCGAACCGCCGATCTGCCAGCCGGTGTTGACGTCGGCGTTATCGAGCACGGCGTCCACCGACGGCCGGACGAACTGAGTTCCGCCGGCGATGTCCTTCTTGAGGTTCAGGATTTCATACTGACCGGCGGCGGCGTCGCCCGCGGCGCGGCTGCTGCCGAACAGGCCGGTGTAGCCGAGACCCAGGCGGCGATAGCGGACGGCGGTCTCCATGACGCCCGAGCCGCCGCAGTTGGTCGGCCAGGTGTTCACGCCGAGCTGCGAGGAGGCGTCGGTGTCATGCTTCGGCCCGAGGTTGTCGCCGACGCCCCAGCTCGGGTCGATGCCGAGCGAGTTCATGGCGGCGTTCCGCGTGCCGGAGCCGACGTCGCGAGTGCAGACCGTCAGGTTTTCGCCGCTGGGCATGCGGCCGGTGACGAAGGCGTACTGCAACTCGGTGTAGGTGACATTCTCAAGGCCCGTGCCGCGATTGGCGATGAAGGCCACCGGCGAATAGGCGATGGTGGTGTCATACACCGTGTTGGCGTCCGGGTTGGCGGTGTTGGTGTTCAGCGTCACGCTGCCGCCGCCGGGCAGGGTGCGACTCAGCGTCTTGAGCTGGTTGGAATAGCCGGTCGTGGAGGTATTCGGATTGGTGCCGTAGCCGGGGACGCTCGGCTTCTGGTTCCAGGCCGCCGTGCTGCTGGTGCCAGCCCGCACGAACCACTTGGTGGCGACGTCCATGTTGGCGATATCGATGCTGGTCGGGCACACCGGCGTGCCGGACTCCGAGAGGCCGCAGCCGCCGGCCAGGAGGCAGTTCACCAGGCCGGGGACATCCGCCAGCTCCACCAGGCCGTTTTCATCGTAGTCGGCGCGGACGTAGTAGCAGCCGGGGTAGGCGGCCTCATAAGCCGACTGCCCGTCGATGATGGCCGTGACGAGGGCCTGAACGTCCAAACCGTTAACCGCGCCGTCGCAGTTCAGGTCGCCCGTGTTGGGGGCCGGGAAGCAGTTGGACTCCGGGCACGGGAGCGTCTTGACGCCGACATTGGCCCAGACCGTCCGGTTGATGATGCCCTTCTCGCTGGGGATGCTGTTGGGCAGCTTGCCGAGGAGCTGGTAGTCGACGAACTCGGCCAGGCCGTTGCCGGAACCGACCGAGCGGTACTGAACCAGCCAGTGGCCGTTCCAGGCGTTGCAATTCCAGTTCGGGGCGAGCTGGTCGACGCCGTCGGCGTAGCTGTCGCAGTTGGTGTCGGCGAACTGCTTGAACGGCAGGCCGCTGCACTGCACAAAGTCGTTATCCACGTTGATGTAGTCGTTCGTGGCTGCCGGGAAAGAGAAGAAGTCCACGAACAGCGTCGCGCCGCTGATGTTCACCTGCCCGCCGTTCGGGTAGATGTACGGATGGACCACGTTGTTGGCGCAGGTGGTGCCGGGGCCGAGCCAGACCCCGATGTACTGCTGGCACTGGGCCTCCGTGACTTCGTCGCACAGAGCGACCTGGGTCAGGAAATCGGTGTGCGCGCAGGCACCGACCTGGGCGTGGGCGGACGGCGCTGCGGCCGCCGACAACGCCGCGAAAACCAGGGACACTGCAATCAGATTCGGTCTCATCTTTCGGATTCCTCCAAAACGTTGCCTTTGTTCCAGGGTTCCGACGCCGGAGCCCTGCTCATGCCCTTCGCCTGCTTCGATTCGCTCCTCGCCGCCGTTGCCGGCTGCCGGCCCTACTCGGCGACTTCTTCCCTGGAGCCTGTCGCGGCCAACCCGGGGCAGCCCGTGCACTTGGCTCTAATCCGTCCAGGGTGGGCCGACTTTGTTCTTGCCCGTGATCGCGTAATAGCGATTGCCCCACTCGTGGTTGCGAATCGTTTCCAGGATGGTCTTGCGGTCCACATGGCCGTCGGCATAGACGTAGTTCGCCGTACCGCCCATGTAGGCGTCGCCGCCGGGGTGATGGCGGCCGACGGCGTTGGTCTCCACGAGGCCGGGGTTGTCGATCAAACCAATCGCCTCTTCGACGTCCTTCAGCGGCAGCAGTCCGTAGTACGGGCCGTTGCCGTAGGTGAAGCCGGGCGTCTCCGGCGCGGCGGCATACTCGTTGGAGCCGGCGCCGAGGTGCCAGAATGGGTTAACCGGGCGGTGGCTCTTGGACATCACGCCGTTGCCTTGCTCGATGCCGGACGCTTTCCAGTTCTTGTTCAGCTCGGCGCAAAGGATCACCCGGGCAGGGTCATGGATCTTGGTCTCGTTGACGCACACGTTCACTCGCGGGCCGCCCGACAGGACGTAGGTGAACTTGTTGCGGGGAAAGATCGCGGCATTGCCGGTGTAGGCGATTCTCGGCGCCTGGCGATCCTCCAGCGTGTTGGGGCTGCTGGAGTTGTTCTGGTCCACCTGGCCTTTTTCCCAGTCTCGCGGGCCGGGATTGGTCCGGGGCGCGCCGCCGTTCTCCATGCTGGGACAGCGGAAGGCCTCCTCGGGAGCCTGGCCGCCGCTGTAAAGGAACCACGACCAATGGATGTAGCCGAAGGGATGGTCGCCGGGCTGGTCCATCAGGTCGTAATTCCCCGCGCCGTCGTAGGGATAGATGTAACTCGGGGGAAACACTCCCTCGCTGTCAGCCAGATAGGCGCTCATCGCCTGGCCGACATGGTGCAGGTTGGCGGCGCACTTGCTGGCCTGCCCGTGCTTGCGGGCCGACGAGAGCGCGGGCAGGAGCACGCTGATCAGGATGGCGATGATGGCGATCACCACCAGCAGTTCGATCAGCGTGAAAGCCTGGCGTTTCATGGGGTCGAGGTTGTTGCGGGTTCTCCTGGTGTTCCGTCCACTCATGTTGGTTCTCCTTGGGGTTCTGCGGTTCTACTGAGGGTCGTCGGACCTGCGGTCCGAACCAGCATTCACGGGCTGCGGCCAACCCGTTGATTCGCGTCGCGAAGGGCGGCGTCATTGACGACGCGGTTGCTCACAAAGTTCAGGTGTTTAACCATTCGCGGGACAGGGTAGCCGCCGTGTGTTAACCGCTGATGAGTCGGACGTGTGTTTTGTCGTAAGATTGCGCGAGGCGGGGGTTAAGGATGCGCAAACTTCACAGCCTCGACGCCACTCGTACGACTCCGCGACTGGCCGGTGGCTCGTTTCCGGCGGATTTGGCTTCCCCGCGACACCCCGATATAGTCCCGCCGCATGGCTCCGGACTCCCGCTTTCTGGGTTCCGCCCGCGTGATCGCAGTCTGCACGCTGGTCTCCCGCGTCACCGGCCTGGCCCGGGACATGTTCCTTAACTTTTACTACGGGCAGGGTTGGGTGCAGGACGCCTTCAACTACGGGTTTCTCATCCCCAACCTGTTTCGCCGTCTGTTCGGCGAGGGGGCCTTGTCCGCCGTCTTCGTCCCCACTTTCACCGAGGTGCTCGACCGCGAGGGTCGGCCGGCGGCGTGGGTGCTGCTGGGCCGCGTGACCGGATTGATGAGCCTGGTCCTGGCGGTGGCGACCATCCTGCTGGAGTCGGCGCTGCTGGTGATCTGGCTGGTCGCGCCCGGAGGAGCGATGCGAACGCTCCAGCTCAGCCTGACGGCGGTCATGCTGCCGTTCATGATCAGCATCTGCCTGCTCGCGCTGTTCTCCAGCATCCTGAATTGCCTGCGGCATTTCACCACGCCCGCCCTGATGCCGATCGTGCTGAATCTGATGAACATGTTCGGTGTCGTGGTGGTGGGCGGCTGGTGGCTGGGCGGCCCGCTGGAGCGGCAGATTCATGGTGTGGCCTGGAGCGTGCTCGCGGCCAGTGCGATGCAGATCTTCATCATCCTGCCGGTGCTTCGGCGGCACGGTGTTCGATTTCGGCTTTCGCTGGATACGTCGGACCCGGCGATCCGCGGCATCCTGCGGGTGTTCATCCCGATCCTGCTGGGACAGGGAATCCTCCTGATCAGCGTGTTCCTAGACGCGCAGATCTGCACCTTCCTGACGCGAGGGCCGAACGATCCCGCCGGTTTTTCGTTTCTGGGGTGGTCGGTCCTGTACCCGCTGAAAGAAGGGGCCTTGTCAGCCGTAAACAACGCCCAGCGGCTCTACCAATTCCCTCTGGGCGTGCTGGCGATTTCCCTCGCGACTGCGGCCTTCCCCCTGTTCAGTCTGTACGCGAGCCGGGGCGACCTGGACGGGCTGCGTCACTCGCTCGCCCAGTCGTTGCGGGTGGCGGTTTATGAAGGTCTGCCGTCCGGCGTGGTGATGATCGTGCTGGCCGAGCCGATCATCTCTCTGCTCTTCGAGCACGGCCGCTTCGGCCCGGCCGAGACCACTCGGGCGGCCGCCGTGCTGCGGTGGTACGGCGTGGGCATGGCGGCGTTCTGTTGCCAGCATATCCTGTTGCGGGGGTTCTACAGCCTGAAAGACACGCTGACCCCGATGTGGATCAGTTGCTACCTGGTGATCCTGAACATCGCCATCAGCCTGGCGCTGGTGTGGCATCCGGGAGTCCGCGAAGCCGCGTTCGGCATCAGCACGAGCCTTACTTCCTGGTTGCACGTGATCATCTCGACCTGGCTGCTGCGGAGGCGGCTGCGGGGACGGATCGGTGCGCGGCAGGTGGCTGCTTCCGCGGCCCGAACCGTCGTGGCCAGTCTGGGAGCGGGCTTGGCCGCCTGGGCCGGGCTGAGATGGGCCACGGGTCTGGACTTGAGCTGGTTGGGAATTGTCGGCGGGCGGGCCGCGGCGGTCTTCGTCCCCTTGCTGCTCGGGATCATCTGCTACCTGTTGATTTCGCTGGCCTTGCGAATGGAGGAAACGGGCTGGTTGATCCGGCGGGAGGCTGCCCGAGCGGAGGTTCGAAAAGGCGGCCCACCCCTGCCATAGAGCGGAACAGGCACGCTTCCCGGCCCCTGTTGTGGTAGGCTATCGCCCCGCTTGGAGGGGACGCGGAGGTCTCGCCGATGCGGCGGCGGTTCGTCGGGGTTGCGATATCGGGAATCGTCTTCTGGTCGGGAGGGCCACCCATGGCCGAAGCACAGGAAGCAAGTCAGGGATTTCGCCCGGCTCAGTTTGCCGGCAGTTGGTATCCCGGCGATCGACGGGAGTTGGAGAAGTTCGTAGACGAACTGCTGGCCGCGGCCAAGGCTCCGGAGCTGCCGGGCCCGCCGGTGGCGGTCATCGCTCCGCACGCGGGTTATCGCTACAGCGCGGCGGTCGCGGCAGCGGGTTACAGAAGCCTGCAAGGGCGTGAGTGTCGGCGGGTTGTCGCCTTGGCCTTCAGCCATCACCGAGCCGGAACCTATCGTGGGGTCGATGTCCCGCGGCATCTGCCGGCCTACGAGACGCCGCTCGGGCCCGTGCCCGTCGATCGCGAGGTCTGCGAGGCTTTGCTGAAGAAGAAAGGATTTGTCACCAACCCGAACGTCGATCGGGGCGAGCATTCGCTCGAATTGCAGTTGCCCTTCCTCCAGCGGACCCTGCGGGAATTCCGGCTGGTTCCGCTCCACGTCGGACGAATGTCGGACGAGGACTACGTGCAGGCGGCGGAGGGACTGCTGCCGTTCCTTGACGACCGAACGGTGGTGGTGGTCAGCAGCGACGGCACGCACTTCGGCCCGGACTACGGCTACGAACCATTTCGAGACGACATCCCGAACCGGCTTCGCGAGCTTGCCGATCGCGCGGCGGCCCCGTTGCTCAACGCGGACTACGACGGGTTCGCGGCCCATCTCGAACAGACCGGGGACACCATTTGCGGACGCGGCCCCATCCTGCTACTGATGAGAATCCTGTCGATGCAGGGGGGAGCGGAGGGAGTCCGTGCCGCCTTCGATACGTCCGGCCGGCAGACCGGCGACACCCGCAACAGCGTGACCTACCAGTCGTTCGTGTTCGCCCGCCGCGTCGCCAAGCTGGACCAGGCCGCCCGGAAGGCGTTGCTGAAGTTGGCCCGCGAGGCCATTCAGGCTCGCCTGACCGGCCGTCCCCTGCCCAAGGCGGATCCGGCCCAGTTGCCGGAGTCGGCTCGGATCAAAGGGGCCTGCTTTGTGACCTTGATGAACCACGGCGAGCTACGCGGTTGCATCGGCACCATGACCGCCGCAGGACCGCTGGCCGAAGCCGTGATCGACAATGCCGTGAGCGCGTGTGCGGACTTCCGCTTTGCTGGGCAGCCGGTGACTGCGGCGGAAATGGAACAGATCGACCTGGAAATCAGCTTTCTGGGTCCTCTCCGCCGGGTAAGCCGCATCGAGGAGATCGTCGTCGGCAGGCACGGGCTGCTCATCAGCCGGGGCGGGCATCGCGGCGTGTTACTGCCGCAGGTCGCCTATGAGCGGGGCTGGCGGCGAACCGAGTTCCTCGCTCAGACATGCCGTAAGGCCGGCCTACCATCCGACGCATGGACCCAACCCGACACTAACATCGAATTATTCGAGGCCGAGGTCTTCGGCGAGCGGGACTGACGCACGCCGGACCGTTCACGATTTGCGGCGACCATGACCGGCTAAGCTCATTTCATCAAGCTGCCGGGGATTTCCTCATCAAGAAGATGTCGCGGCGGCAGACGAACGCGGCGAATCGGCCTAACACGTTATCTGACATGTAGTTCGGTCCTGTCCACGATCGCGTCCGCCGCTCGGATCTGCTGATCTACGGCCATAACCCAGGAACCATCAATCATCGTGCGCGGCCCTTGACAGCGGGCTGATAACGTGTCATGCTATAGGTCGCTAGCCACGGGGGAGTACGGGTTCGGCCGTTTGGATTCTTGGGAAAGTGGGCGGGGCCAGCGGCGAATACCTGCGTCCGATAAGCATGGTCCCATCATAAGGCTCGGCCATCAAAAAAGGTGGAAGTTTTTTCGGTCACGCATCTTGACTTGGAGTGAAGGCGTCCGTTAACCTGTGCATCGGAAAATATCGGGTTATCCCCAGAATGGGGATGGAAACCATCAGCTCTCGGGGGGATCCGGGGGCAGTCATCAGCGAAGTGGAAAGGAGGGACCGATACAGCGAACCGACCGTTTTGTGCATGTGGGGAGCGGCTTGGTGCAGGTCTTCTACCCTGCTTGTTCAAGTCTGCTCGGTTTGTGAGTAACGTTTTGTCCAGTTTTCAACGAAGGAGAGTTAAATGAAGCGATTTGTTTTGGCATTGGTGTTGGTGGGCCTGGTGGCCAGCATGGCCGTTGCCCAGACCCAGGATCGGGTCCAGTACAGCCAGAAGGCGGACCTGTTCGTGTTCCCGTACGTCGTGGTGAAGTGGGACAACAACAACACGCCGGCGAACCCCGCCGACGACAAGATTGTCCAGGACGTGTTCATCTCCGTCATCAACGACGCCACGAGCGGGGTCTATTTCAAGATGTACTATGTCGACGCCTACAATTGCCATGGCGTCGATGCCCGCATCTACCTGACGGGCAATGACCCCGCCTACTTCTCGGCCCTCACCGGCGTCGGTGGCGGCGTTGGCGGCGGCGCCGACATCGGCGTGGCCCCGTCGTTCAAGGCGATCAATCCGGCCGGTTATCAGGACGGCGTGAACGCCAAGGACCGCATCCTGAGCGGTTACATCGTCGGCTGGGCGGTTGATGCGCAGAACTATCCGATCGGCACCAACCAGCTCGCGGCCAGCGCGACGGTGGTGGACTACAAGACCGAGAGCGCCTGGGAGTACAAGCCCTGGGCCTTCCGCTCGGCCTTCACGACCAACAAGCCCGGCGAGCCGACGATCCTGCGGCTGAACTGGGGCGCCGGCGAGTATCAGAACTGCCCCGAGCAGCTCCTGCTGGACTTCTGGGCCAGCGGCAGCGCCGCCTTCGGTCCGTCGATCAATCCCCCGGTGGTGAACAGCGTCCAGGAGTTCGAGCTGACCCTGCTGACTGCCTACATGGACTTCCGGCCGGTTCCTGCATATCCCGAGGTTCCCACGACCTCCGTGCAGGTCCTGTCCTGGAACGAGATGGAGCAGCCGGTCAGCGGCACGCAGAAGTGCCTGACCTGCTGGGATTCGACGCTCGGCGCTAACTACGGCTACATGGGCGCCGCCAGCCCCTTCGCGCTGTCCACCCTGGGCACCGACAAGGGCAAGGCCCGCCTGTGGCCGGCCGCCACCCCGGCTTGCAGCCGCCCGGCGAACCCGAACAGCAACCCGCCGATTCCGGAGAAGCCCGCGGTCAACCTGCCGATCCTGGGCGTGGCCCACAAGATCATTAGCTGGGGCAGCGATCGCGTCGCCAAGGCCGGCTCGGCTCTGACGGGCATGGGCGCCCGCACCGACGGCGTGATCTTCACGCCGGCGGACCAGGGCGAGCCGCCCACCGCTCCGATCAATGTCGGCGTGAAGGGCAGCCCGGTGCTGCGGGTCTCGCAGTAAGCTTCAAGCCTGCTGCGTGATCACGAAATCATGATCCGGTGATTCTCGGCCCGAGGCGATGACCGAAGGCCCGAGAGACCCGGGAAGACAAGAAACGAACCTGGGAGCGAGTGGCTGGCAACAGCGCTCGCTCCCGGTGTTTTTCTCGCCCCGCGTTTCGTGAGTCACGCGGAGCAGAGACCGTCCGAGAACACTGCGAGGAAGATTCTGCCGCGGCACGTCTTGTAGCCCGCCGCAAATCGCGGCTATCATGGCGGCACTGACTTCGGGGGCCGCCATGATGAAACCGCGTTTTATTATCACCTGCGTAGCCTTGACCGTGGGAGGCCTTTTCGGAACGGGGGGATGTGTTCTCCCAAAGCCGCCCGTGCCCGCTGCTCCAGCCTCGGATTCTGTGGCGAAGGAGCTTCCGGTCAACGATCCGGCGGAGCAACAGCGGCTCCGCGACCGGGCCACGAGGTACTGGACGGCCCGCGTCAATCAGGACTGGGCGCAGGTGTATCTGTTCCAGGACCCGCCCTACCGCGAGCGCGTTTCCGCCGAGACTTTCGTGGCCGAAGCCGGCGGCGAGCAGATGTTCCGCCACCATTCGTTCACGCTCGGGACGGTCGAGACGATGGGCGACTGGGGCTGGGTGCATGTATCCTCAGAGATGAGCCTGGAACGCCTGCCGGGCAAGCCGCGGCGGCAGCAGGAACGGATCGAGCCGTGGAAACGGCTGGATGGCGAGTGGTATCCGTGCTCGTCGGAAGAAGCGGAAAAGATGCCGGAGCCGCCCAGCCATCGGGATCTGGCGGCCGAGAAGGACCTGGCCACCCGCTTCGCCGCCTACGCCGCCGCGCGCAAGGCCAAGGATTACGGGGCGATCTACTCCTATCTGAATCCGGCCGACGCCCGCGAACTGCCCTTTGAAGAGTTCAAGGAGAGCGAGTCCTGGTTCGCCTTCAACGCGATCGAGCCGCAGTGGACGGAGGTCGTGGGCGACCGCGGCCGGGTCGGGGTGGTGATCTCCATCCAGAGCACGGACCCGCATCTCTCCAAATCGCCGCCGACCGTGAAGTTCGTGGTGGAAATGTGGATTCGGCAGGACGGCGTCTGGTACCGCGACATCGAGGTTCGCCGCAGCTAGGCTCTGCCGTGACCGCGGCTCAAGCCGCACTGATACAGGAACCAAACATGGCTGACCGCATGATCTCGACGACACGTTGCGTTCGCGGCTGGGGCCTGCCGCGGGCTTCGGGAGCCGCGCTCGTCTCCCTGGCCGCCGGTTGGGCGTTGCTGCTGTCCTCCCTGCCCGGCTGTGGCGGGCCAACCAAGGACGATCCCGCCGGCCCCCAAAAAATGTCGGAGGCCGATTCCGAAAAGGTGGATACCACGGTCTCGACCGCTGCGGGCCGCCTTCGCTTCGAGCTGGCGTCACACGGCCTCCCCCAGGAGGGTTTGTGGAAGTGCCGCCCGAAGTTCGGCGACGTGAATAAGGACGGCCATCTGGATCTGGCCGCGATCGCCCGGCTGGGGCAGGGTGCCCGCGTGTGGTTGGGTGACAGCGGCGGGAATTGGCGGGAATCGTCGGAAGGGTTGGCCATGAACCAATCCTGCGGCGGCGGCGTGGAATTCGGCGATTTCAACTTCGACGGGCACCTGGATCTGGCGGTCGGCGATCATTGCCATGGAGCGTTCGTCTACCTGGGCGACGGGCAGGGCCGCTGGAGTGAAGTCCAGAGCGAGCAGGGCAACCTCATTCCTCCCGATCTGACGCCGGAGCAGCTTGGCGTGCCGGCGACGGGGTTTGAGGATATCGCGGTGGGAGATCTCGACGGGGACGGAGTGTTGGACCTGGTCGTGGTCGGCTGTTTCGAAGGCGGACTGATGGCCTTCAAGGGGGACAGTTCCGGGCAGCGGTGGTCGTCGCTCTCCGAGGGCCTGCCGAACACCGGGTGGGGGAACGAACTGGTTCTGGCGGACTTCAACGGCGACAAGTGGCTGGATATCGCGGTGTCCTATAGCGAAGGGCCGCGGGTGTTCCTGAACACCGGCCAGGGTTCGTGGAAGTCCGGCTCCGAGGGACTGCCGTCCCCGAGCATGCATGGGATCTACCAGGGCATCGCCGCCGGGGACTTGAATGGAGACGGGCGTCTGGATCTGGTCGTGGGCAACTGGATCAACGGCATCGAAGTGTACTTTCAGAGCGTCGACGGCTCCTGGACGTTGCAGCCCGATATCTTCGAGGAGATGAACGGCGGAGCCTGCGGCGTGGCCCTCGGCGATTTCGACGGCGACGGCCACGCGGACCTGGTGGTCTCCGGGCGGGTGCCGCGCGAGGCGGGCCGCTATTACGGCCTCTTTGTGTTCCTCAATGACGGCGCCGGCCGACTGGTTCGACAGCAAAACGCCGGCCTGCCGGAAACGGGTTTGTCCATGACCTGGTCGATCGCCGTGGCCGACGTGGACCGGGACGGCCGCGACGACTTTTTGGTCGGCGTGGGCGGAAAAGAACCGATCCGCAAGGACATGCCGCTGGCCGACGTGAAGGAACGGCTCCAGGTCTGGCTTTCCCGGCCGGTCCAGCCCTGATTGCGGAGAGCGGGCGGGGGAAGTCTCCCTGGGTATCCCCGCGGCGACGGCCGGCCAGCCCGCCTCCCCACGCGGCGCCGCGGTGGGGTTTCATTTTCTCGGACTTCGGGACGGCCGCCTCCGAACAGGCGACAGCAGCGAACAATGTTGGATTTGCCCCGATCCGAAAACGGGCCGCTCCGATTGGTAGTTATCGGGTGCAAACCATATCGGTCGTTTTCTGCGGCGGCTCCCCGCGACTTCCCAAAAAGCTGCGGATTCCAGCCGAATCGCGCTGGAATTCTTATCGGAAAACCACCATAATGGCGCGTTGTTATGCGGCCAGGAGGGTGCCGCGGCCCATCAGCACGACTCGGCCGCCCGCCGCCCAAGGATGATTTCACCGAGGCGGCGGCGGGGAGCTCCGGGGGGCCAGGGGGCAAGGATCGCCGGACCACAGCAAGCGACGGTCGCCGCGGATCTCAGGGCGTGATCCGCCGCCTCGCCGTTCGGCGGAAGGCGGTCCAGCAAAACGCCGCGGAGCAGCCGTGAGGCCTGGCGGACCGTCGCGGGGAGGGCGGTGGTTTTCAGGGGGATTTCCAACACTCGACACTGTGGCGGAGGACCACAGACCTCGCGCGGAGAAGCGGGACAGGAGGCGAATCAGCCATGAACGCGAACAAGAGACTCGGTCGGTTCCTCATCGTCGCCCTGGGGCTGGCCCTGGGGTGGAGCTTCGGACTGCCTCACGCCGCGGCAGGTCCGGTCATTATCTCGGGCCTCGATCCCGAGGACCACGACATCGAGGGCGTGATCATCATCAGCGAAATGATGGACTACGTCGTGTCGAACTCGGTGCTCTACCTGGTGGAGGGCCGGCCCGCGCCGACCCGCGTGCTGCAACTCGGCGGCACGGGCGGGCCGATCGGCGGCAGCCTTACCGACGCCGCCCTCATCGCCCAGGATCTCGGTTACACCTTCACCGTCGCCACCGGCGCTTCGATCCTGACCGTGCGCTTGCGGGATTATGACGCCATCTACATGCCGACGGACGCCGGACAGCTCGGCATACCGCCGATGAGCGGTTATGGGCTGAGCGAAGACGACATGGCCAAGATCAACGCCAGGGCGGACGACATTCGCGATTTCGTGAACAACGGCGGTGGAATCGTGGCCTTTGTCCAGTTGATGGCCGGCGCCTATGGCTGGTTCCCCGGCGGGCAACTGATCACCGTCGATCTCGGTTTCGTGGGACAGGTCGGTCTGGAGCTGACCCCGGAAGGCGCGACCATTCTGTCCGAGGCCAGCCTCCTCCGCGTGCAGCCCTACCACCTGCTCTACACCGGCCCGCCCGGCTTCTTCGGATTACGGGTGCTGGCGACCCAGTCTTTCGGCAATCACGACCCGATCATTCTGGGCGGAACGTCGTCGGTCTGCATCGGACCCTTCCTGGTTCTGTCTCCGGAAACCAGCACGGGTGTCGTCTGTTCGTCGCACACGCTCTCGGCCACCGCTCAGCGGGACAGTGCCCCTTGCGAAGCCTGGCCGGGCATTGAGGTCACGTTTGAGGTCCTCTCCGGGCCGAATGTCGGGATAATCGGTTCGGCCGTGACCGACGGCAACGGCGTGGCCACGATCAGCTACACCGGCAGCGGCGCCAGCGGGGTCGACCAGATTCGCGCGTCGTTCATCAACCCGGAGACCTCGGCGGTCATGACCTCCAACCTCGTCACCCGCACCTGGGTCGCGGGGGGAGACCGGCCGGTCATCGCCCAGGGAGCCTCCGCGTCGCTGACCGTCGGGCGCAACAGCACCTGCCCGAACCCGGCGAATCAGTTGGACCTGACCGCCACGGACCCGGACGGCCCGGAAGCCGCCCTGGTGTGGTCGATCGCGACACCTCCGGCCACCGGGACCGTTTCCTTCATCGGCGACGTGACCACCGGTGGAGCGGTGACGGTGTGTTATCAGCCCAATCCCCATCAGATGGCCGCCGACAGCTTCGTGGTGCAGGTGGACGACGGCTGTGCCGGACCGAGCACCATCTCCGTGCAGGTGACCGTGCAGAACGCCCCGCCCATCATCGGCCAGGGCGACAGCATCAACAAGACGGTCAACCTCAACAGCACCTGCCCCGGCTTCAACAACCGCCTGCAACTGGACGGCACCGACCCGGACGGTGACAATAATACGCTGGTCTGGTCCATCCTGACCCCGCCCGCGCACGGCACGGTCACCATGCTGACCTCCAGCCCAAGGCAATTCGTCATCGTCTGCTACGAGCCGAACCCGGATCAGATCATGCCCGACAGTTTCGTGGTGCAGGTCACCGATGTGGCCGGCGCCACGGATACCATCGTGGTGAACATCACCGTCGTCAATCAACCGCCGAACATCATCCAGGGCAACGTCGTCTCGATCACGGTGGAGGAGAACAGCACTTGCCCCAACCCCCTGAACCAAGTGACGCTGACGGCGACGGACCCGGACGGCACGGCCAGCGCCTTGGTATGGGACGTGTCGACACCGGCGGCCACCGGCACGGTGTCCTTCGTCGGCGGCGCCACCGGCGGGGCCGCGACGCTGTGCTATGAGCCGAACCCCGGGCAAACCGCCGCGGATTCCTTCGTGGTCCGGGTCACCGATCCCTTCGACGGAACGGACACCATCGTGGTCCAAGTGATCGTGACCCCGCTGGCGAACTGCCCGACCATCAACCAGGGCGGGACGGCCTCAATGACCGTCGCCGAAGACAGCGATTGCGGCGCAGATGACAATAACCTGACCCTGACGGCCACCGATCCGGATTCCCCGCCCGCGAGTCTGACCTGGAGCCTCGCGACCGAACCGCAACGCGGCACGGTCTCCTTCGTCGGCGTCAACGGCACGACCGGTGAAAGCGTCAAGGTGTGCTATACGCCAGATCCCGATTACAGCGGCCCGGACTCCTTTGTGATCTCGGTGACCGACGGCGAGTGCGGAGGGGCCGACTCCATCACCGTGACGGTGGACGTCACGGAATCGCCGGATTGCCCGGAGATCAACGGCGGCGGTTCGGCGACGATGACGGTCGACGAAGACAGCACCTGCGCCGATGCCGCGAACAACCTGACCTTGGAGGCGACCGACGTGGACACCCCCGCCGGCTCACTGAGCTGGTCGATTGTCGGCGATCCAAGCCGCGGCAGCTTGACTTTCCCCGGCGGGCAGACCGGTAGCCCGATCATCATCTGCTATACGCCGGATCCCGATGCCACCGGCATTGACAGCTTCGTCCTCGAGGTCGACGACGGCTCCTGCGGCACACCGCCCACGATCACCGTCAACGTCACGATCCAGGAAGGCAACGACGACTGCCCGACCATCGACCACGGCGCGACGGCCTCGCTGACGGTGCTGGAGGACAGCACTTGCGCCAGCCCGGCCAACCGCCTGAACCTCAGCGCGAGCGACCCCGAGTCGCAGGTCCTGAGTTGGCAGGTGCTGACTCCTCCGACGCGGGGGGTGGTCAGTTTCCTCGGTGGCACGATCGGCAGCAACGTCGAAGTCTGCTACACGCCGAATCCCGACGTCTCGGGCGCGGATTCCTTCGTGATCGCCGTGACCGACGGCACCTGCGGCGGCCAGGACACCATCACCGTCTCCGTGACCATCGTCGAAGACAACCCCGACTGCCCGAGCATCGAACAAGGCTCATCGGTCCCGATGACCGTGGCCGAGGACAGCACCTGCGGAACGTCGGCCAACCGGCTCGTTCTCTCCGCTGTCGACCCCGACTCGCCGCTGAGTTCGCTGATCTGGAGCCTCGACACGCCGCCGACCAGCGGCAGCGTCACCTTCACCGGCGGGCAGCAGACCGGGTCCGCGGTGGAGGTTTGTTACACGCCGAACGCGAACGTTTCCGGTGCGGATCTGTTCATCCTCTCCGTGACCGACGGCACCTGTGGCGGGCATGACACGATCGTCGTGAACGTGACCATCACCGAGGTGCCCGACTGCCCGGTGATCGACCAGAGCGACCCGCAGAGCCTGACCGTAGCGGAGGACAGCGACTGCGACGCTCCGGCCAACCGGCTCACGCTCAGTGCGACGGACGTGGATACGCCGCCCGCGACTTTGGCGTGGTCGGTGGCAACGACACCGATGAAGGGTGTCGTGAGCTTCCCCGACGGCACGGCCGGCGGCAGCATCGCCATCTGCTATACCCCCAACCTGAATGCAACGGGTGCGGACAGCTTCACGGTCCAGGTCAACGACGGAACCTGCTCCGACACGCTCCTGGTCAATGTGACCATCACCGCGGTGAACGATTGCCCGGAGATCGCCAGCCCGGCGACCATCACGGTGACCGTCGCGGAGGACAGTACCTGCGGCGATGCAGCCAACGTCCGCCCGGTCACCGCGACCGACGTGGACACCCCGCTGACCTCCCTGACGTGGTCGGCGAGCGACCCCGGCAAGGGTTCGGTCAGTTTCCCCAGCGGCCAGACCGGCGGGACGGTGCAGTTCTGCTACACGCCCGACCCTGACCTGACCGGCAGCGACACCTTCACGCTCACCGTCTCGGACGGCGAGTGCGAGGACACGATCACCGTGCAGGTCACCATCACCGAAGGCAATGACGACTGCCCGACCATCACCCAGGGCGGCACGGCCTCGATGATCGTCAACGAAGACAGCACTTGCGCGGACGAGGAGAATAACCTGACGCTTGCGGCCATCGACCCGGAAGGCCAGACGTTGCAGTGGTCCGTCGCGACGGCGGCCACACGCGGCAGCCTGTCATTCCCGCAGGGCACGACGGGCGCCGGCATCGTGGTGTGCTACACGCCGAACCCGAACGCGACCGGCGATGACACCTTCGTGATCGCCGTGACCGACGGCACCTGCGGGGGCGGCGACTCGATCACCGTGAACGTCACGATCAACGAAGGCAACGACGACTGCCCGGTGATCCAGCAGGGCGACACGCTGAACATGGCGGTCGGCGAGGACAGCGTTTGCAGCGATCCGGGGAACACCCGGACGCTGTCGGCCATCGATCCCGAAGGCCGGTCGCTGACCTGGACGGTCTCCTCGGCCCCGAGCAAGGGTGAGGTCACCTTCCCCAATGGGGCGACGGGCGCCTCGATCCAGATCTGCTACACGCCGAATCTGGACGAAACGGGCGACGACACCTTCGTTGTCGCCGTGACTGACGGGACCTGCGGTGGGGAAGACACCATCACGATCCATGTGACCATCGGCGACACTCCGGACTGCCCGACCATCAACGAGGGCGACACCGCGTCCCTGACCGTCGAAGAAGACAGCACTTGTGCCGACAGTGCGAACTCGCTGACGCTCACCGCCGTCGATCCCGATTCGCCCGCGTCGGCGCTGGTGTGGTCGATCGCCACACCACCAACCCAGGGAACGATCACCTTCCCCGCCGGGCCGCACATCGGCACGAGCGTCGTCTTGTGCTACACCCCCAACCCGAACGTCCACGGCAACGATTCGTTCGTCGTGCAGGTCGATGACGGCACCTGCGGCGCGCCGACCCTGATCACGGTCAGCGTCACCATCACGCCGGTGGAGGATTGCCCGGTCATTGCCCAGGGCGGCACGGCCTCCATGACGGTCGCGGAGGACAGCACTTGTACGTCGGCGGCAAACCGCCTGACCCTGTCCGCGACGGACCCCGACACGCCGCCGGCCTCGCTGGCCTGGAGCGTGAGCACCCCGCCGACCAGGGGAACGGTCACCTTCACGAGCGGGCAGCAGTCGGGCGCGGCGGTGGAGGTCTGTTACACGCCGAACCCGGACGCGACCGGCGCTGATGAGTTTGTGGTCTCGGTGACCGACGAGGAGTGCGGGACGCCCGACACGATCACGGTCAGCGTGACCATCACGGAAACCCCGGACTGCCCGGTGATCACCGAAGGCTCAACCGCCTCCCTGACCGTGGACGAAGACAGTGGCTGCGACGACCCGGCGAACCTCCTCAGCCTCTCGGCGGTCGATCCGGACTCGGCGAGCCTGGTGTGGAATGTATCGTCGTCGCCCTCCAAGGGCGTGGTCACCTTCACCGGCGGCAACACCGGCTTCAACGTGGAGATCTGTTACACGCCGGCCCCGAACGCCACGGGGGCAGACCAATTCACCGTTTCCGTGACGGATGACAACTGCGGCGTGCCCGCCGCCATCACGGTGAGTGTGACCATCACCCCGGACGATACCGACTGCCCGGAAATCGAACAGGGCGGCACCACGGCGATGGTCGTTGTCGAGGACAGCACGTGTGCGGACGATGCCAACTTGCTGACGCTGAGTGCCACGAACCCGGATGACACCGAGTTGACCTGGTCGCTGGCGACCCCGCCCGCCGTGGGCGCGATCTCGTTCCCCGACGGCCAGACCGGCAGCCCGATCCAGGTCTGCTACACGCCGAACCCGAACGCGACCGGCGAGGACAGTTTTGTTGTCTCCGTCACCGACGGCGGTTGCGACACGCCGGACACCATCCTCGTCAGCGTCACCATCCTGCCCGGCGACAACGACTGCCCGACCATCGACCAGGGCGACACCGCGTCGCTGAACGTCGAGGAGGACAGCACCTGCGGCAACCCGGCGAACCGGCTGACTCTCTCGGCGACCGACCCGGACACGCCCGGCAGCGGACTGACCTGGGCGGTCGCGACTGCGCCGAGCAAGGGCACGGTTGCTTTCGTCGGCAGCAGCACCGGCGGAAGCGTGGAACTCTGCTACACGCCGCAACCGGACGCGACGGGGACGGACGACTTGGTCATCTCCGTTACCGACGGCAATTGCGGCGACGTCACGACGATTGCCGTGGACGTCACCATCGCGCCGGTGAACGACTGCCCGATCATCCAACAG
>Ga0129299_1000563_pt1 | contig 23706 bp, 18 predicted proteins | sample ConPoolayeCmetaG_FD_94477 | JGI IMG/M metagenome (GOLD analysis project Ga0129299, IMG submission 94477) | Hot spring microbial mat communities from California, USA to study Microbial Dark Matter (Phase II) - Cone Pool mat layer C metaG ...
TCCCAGCGCCGCCCCCGCCTTCACCACCCGCAATATGTCCCATCCGTCCCATCCGTCTTATTCCAAAAGCAGCGCGCCCGCACGTCAACGTCCGTCCTCCATCCCACGTCCGGCCTTCTCTCGCACATCCGTCCTGCTCGCCTGCTCTGCCAGATTCTCTAGTAGTTTTGTATAGAATCCCACCGCGCATGCTACATCCGCCACCGCCACCGCCTCATGCACCGAATGCGCCAGCTCTTCCCGCCCGGGCGCATACCCGATCGTCGGAATCCCAAACCGCCCCATCGTCGCCACGCCGTTGGTCGAAAACGTCCACACCCCAAGGCGCGGTGGCCGCGGATTCACTGCCGCGGCAGCTTCCATCCCCGCCCGCACCAGCGGATGTTCGTCCTCCAGCACCCACGCCGGATAATACGCTTCCTGATGCACCGCGCGCCCCGTCCACGCCACGCCATCATATGTCCGCACCGCCACGCGCGCCCGCGCGCGCTGCACACTGGGCAGTGCCTCCAGCTCCGCCATCGCCGATTCTTTTGTCTCGCCGCGTGTCAGCCGCCGGTCAAGATATATCGTGCAGCCGTCCGCCACCGAACACAGCGACGGACTTGTAGACTCGATGCGCGAAACCGTCACACTGCCTTTCCCCAGCAGCACGTCATCTTTCAACCGCGCATGCAACGCTTCTATCTCGCTGATAATTGGCGCCATCTTGTACACCGCATTCTCGCCGCGGTCACAGTGCGCGCCATGCGCCGCGCGCCCGCACACGCTGATCGTTAATTCCATCCGCCCCCGCTGCCCCCGATATACATTTAAATCCGTCGGCTCGCCTAGCACCACCATGTCCGGCCGGATGCCTTCTTCTTCAATCAAATGTCGCAACGGATACCCGTCGCAGTCTTCTTCCAACACGCTGCCGACAACATACACCGTCAAGTGCTCACGGCACTTCTTGCTGAACGCTGCCGCCCCGTACAACATGCACGCCATGGCCGGTTTTTCATCCACCGCGCCGCGCCCCGTGATCTGCCCGTCTACGATCTCAGCTCCATACGGATCCCACGCCCACTGGCTGCGGTCGCCAATATCCACCGTGTCTATATGCGCATCAAGCATAACCGTCAGCGGCCCGTGGCCAATCCGCCCAATCACGCTCCCTAACTGGTCAAACCGCACCTCATCAAACGCGCCCGTGGCATCCATCTCGCGCGCAATCCGCCGCACCACCTCCTCTTCCTTCCCGCTCAACGATGGTATCCGGATAATATCCTGCAAAAACGCTGCAACAGGTTGCATACTCTCTGTCATCTCACGCCTCACTGCGGCACCGCGCCGCTCTGTGCGTTAAACGCTTCGATCAACCTATCCCACGCTTCCACCTGCGCATACGTGCGCGGCCAGAACTCCTCATCATACCACAGCGCCTGTAATTCCTCCACCGTCTTGCCCTGCTGCTCCACCCATGTGTAATACTTCAAATTGTGCAGCGCTTTGCGCATGTGATACGTGAGTTCGGCAAAATGATCATCGCGCGTGGCCAGCAAGGCGCCGTCAAAATCGCGCGCGGCGTGCTCGGCCGTGTACGCCCCGCGCGCCGCACACATCTCTTCCAGGCGCGACGCATACATCGCCGCCGAATCAGTTGCCACACTGACGATCACATCGCGCGCCGTCAACTCAAAACGCCGCGCCGTCTTGATCGCCGCCAGCATGTTGGCAATGCACGAAATGCCCAACAGGTGCAGCTGCTCCACCACGCGGCGCGGCACGCCCGCCCGCTCCAAATACGCCTGTCCCGCCTCTTCATTGAACAGCCGGAAAATCCGCAGACACGCTTCATCATCAATCGCCGCTATGGCATCCGTATTGCGCACATTGTGAATCCACGGCACATGCTTGTCGCCGATGCCTTCGATGCGATGGGCGCCAAAACCATTTTCATACATTGTGGGGCACTGCAGCGCTTCGGCCGCAACTATCAACACTCGCGGCGCAATGGTTCGCAGGTAATCGCCCGCCGCAATCGTCCCGGCTGAGCCTGTCGCCGACACAAACGCTGCCAGCCGCGCCCCCGTGCCGCCAACCGCCCGCCATGCCTCTTCGGCCGCTGCCCCGGTCACGTGATAATGCCAGCACGCATTGCCAAATTCCTCAAACTGGTTGAAAATAATGCACTCCGGCCGCGTGCGCCGGATCTGCCAGCAGGCATCATAGATTTCTTTGACATTCGATTCGCAGCCCGGCGTGGCGATCACTTCCGCGCCCATGCGCCGCAGCCACTCAAACCGCTCGCGGCTCATCTGCTCCGGCAAAATCGCTACGCTGTCGCACCCCATCAAGCACGCATCAAACACACCGCCCCGGCAATAGTTCCCTGTCGAAGGCCACACCGCCTTGTGGCGCGTCGGATCAAACGCCCCCGTCACCAGCCGCGGCGCCAGGCAGCCATACGCCGCCCCCACTTTGTGCGCACCCGTCGGAAACCATTTCCCGATCAGCATCACGATCGGCGCCGCCACGCCCGTCAGCGCGAATGGCAACACAAGATAGTTGACCGCACCATACCCGCCCCCCTGCGCCACCGGCTCGTTGTGCCAGCCAATCCGGAATAAATTCAGCGGATTCACATCCCACAAACCCACCTTCCGCAGCCGCTCTTTAATCCCCGCCGGTATCCGCGCCGCGTCCTTCATTTGTTCAAACGTCGGCAGAATGACATGCCGCTCCCGGCACCGCTCCGCCGCCCGCTGCCTCACTTCGTCATTGACCTGCATCACACTCTCCATCCGATTTGTCATTGATCACTCGTCATGTGTCATTTTGCATCGCTGCACAACTTCTAACTTCTGACTTCGTTCATTCTGACTTCTCTTGGAGTCTTGGAGCTTTTGTGGTTAATTCTTCCCAAACCGTAAATCGTAAATCGTAAATCGTTCATTATCTCTCACAAAGCCACAAAGGCCCCAAGACCAGAAATTCAAATTGGTCATTTCTCATTGATGCAGAACTTCTGACTTCTGACTTCGTTCATTCTGCATTCTGACTTCTTCTTCGTGTCTTCGTGGTTCCCCCCCCAAATCGTAAATCGTAAATCGTAAATCGTAAATCGTAAATCGTAAATCGTAAATCACCTCACGCTATCGCCCCTTGCGGGCACACCGTGCGGCACAGGCCGCACCGCACACAGCGCATTTCATCAAGTGTGAGAAGCTTCTTGCCATCTCCCACCAGCGTGAGGGCTTCGGGGCAGCAGCTTGTCACACACAGTCCGCAGCGCGTGCAGCGCGCGTGATCTATCCGTGGTGGCCGCCCCTCATAATCCAAAGCGCTCTTACTCAGCACACCTGCCGCGCCGCGCGCACGCACGTCGTTCAGCGTCTCACATCCATGCGCGTCCATCCACTCCGCCATTTCGCGCGCAATTTTACCATAGATGCCCGGGCCGCGTAAAATCGCCGCCGTGCACACTTGCACCGCCCGCGCGCCGGCCATGATAAACTCAATCGCATCGCTCCCGCTAAAAATCCCTCCCACGCCAATCACCGGCTTGTTTACCCGCTGCGCCACCTCGCGCACGCAGCGCAACGCCACTGGCTTGATCGGCCGCCCCGACAGCCAGCCAATCCCTTGCTCAGAACCCAGCAGCGCTGCCCCGCCCTCCACATTCATCGCCCACGCCGGCCCCACCGAATTCACCGCCGCAAACCCATCCACATACGGCTCCAACGCCGCCGCCACACCGCCAATATCCGCCATCCCCGGCGACAGTTTCGCAAAGATCGGCAGCCGTACCGCGCCGCGCAAGGCACGCGCCGCCGCTACCAGCGTCTCATGCCCGTGCCCCGTGTAATGCAACGAAAATTCGATCGCATCAACACATCCTGTCGCTTCCACACGCGGCCCCAATTCGGCCAGCTCTTCCGCACTGTAACCAATGCTGGCAATCACCGGCAGCCCGGCCGATTTGGCGCGCGCATATTCACGCTCGATATATTGTTCCGCCGGGAGTTCCGACCACAACTCACAATTCAGCAGACCATCGCTGCCGATGCGCGCCATGCACGGTTTGGGCACGCGTGCCGGCCGTGTCGAAATGGTTTTGATGACGAGCGCGCTGGCGCCGCCCTGCGCCGCCCGCAGCGCATGCGCCGCATCCAGCACATTCGGCCCCGCCGCCGGCCACACCGGATGCGCACACCGCAACCCGCATATCTCAACTGACAGATTCGCCATACAAACTTTCTTGTGTGCCGCGCGCCCGCACCACGCGCCGTTTCATCTATTATACCTAAACCCATCCCACCCCGTCAACGCGCTTACAAGCTCTGTCGCACAAGTAGAGCCGCGCAACCCACGCGCTGCCTTCCCCTTGAAATCGCCGTGCTCAGCACGGGCTTTTCACACACGAAATCGCTCCTTCGCTGGCGTTGCAGCCGCACGTTTTGATCGCGTAAACGTAATGCGGCATCCTGACGCCTGTATGTGCTGGAAGCGGCATCCTGCCGCTTTCAACTAGCGGCCGCATTTTGCCGCATCAGGAGCCAAGATGGCTCCTCTAGGGTAGAAGCAGCATCTTGCCGCTTTCAACTAGCGGCCGCGCCGCATGTGACTTTCGTCTTTCAACTTTCGACTGCATTTCTGACTTCCTTATTCTGCAATCTGATTGCTTCTTCGTGTCTTCGTGATTCCCCCTCCGAATTGTACATCGTACATCCTTTTCCGGTATGCTTATGCCACAATACGCTCCAGATCAACTCGCGTGTGTGCCGTTGAAATGAACGCTGTTTCGCACAGTGCCGGCGGCATGTAGACTCCCTGCGCCAGCCAGAGTGCATACTGCGCGCGAAACGCCGCTACATCCTGCTCACGTGCCTCGGCAAAATCCCTCGGTACACCCGGCCGGAACCAGATCGTGAACATGCTGCCTAATGTACTCACCGGCCGCCCGCTCCGCGCGCGCCACTCCTCCGCGCACGATGCCAGCAGCTCAGCCATCGCCGTGTACTCCTGCGGATGTTCGCGCAAATAGCCCAACACCGCCCGGCCCGCCCGCATTGCCAACGGATTGCCAGAAAGTGTACCAGCTTGGTAGACATTCCCCTCCGGCGCCAGCTGCGCCATGATCTCTGCCCGGCCCCCAAACGCACCGCATGGCAGCCCGCCGCCAATAATCTTGCCCAGCACCGTCAAATCGGGCGTGATGCCATACAACGTTTGCGCGCCCCCGTAACACACACGAAATCCGGTAATGACCTCGTCAAAGATCAGCAGAATACCATACTGCTGTGTCAACGCGCGCAGTTCATGCAGAAATCCATCATGAGGCAGCACAAGTCCCATGTTGGCGGGCACCGGCTCTACGATCACCGCGGCCAGCTCGCCGGCGTGCGCCAGAATGGCGGCACGCGCTGCGGCGATGTCGTTAAACGGGACAGAGTACGTATGGCGCACAGTGTCATCCGGCACGCCTGCGGAACTCGCCTGCGGCAGCGCCGCCGCGCCCGAACCTGCCTGCACGAGCAGCGCGTCGGCATGGCCATGATAACACCCGTCGAATTTCAGCACACCGGGCCGCCCCGTAAAGCCGCGTGCCAGCCGCACAGCGCTCATCACCGCTTCCGTACCGGAATTCACAAAGCGTACGCGCTCGATCGAAGGCAACGCCGCGCAAATCATCCGCGCCAGTTCGGTTTCATGCACTGTCGGCGCGCCGAACGATGTGCCGTCTTGTGCGGCCGCGCATACCGCATCTGCCACACACGGTGCGGCGTGCCCTAAAATAAGCGCCCCCCATGACATGCAGCAATCTACATACCGCCGGCCATCGGTGTCCCAAATGTACGCACCCTGCCCGCGCACCACAAACAGCGGCGGCTGCGCCAACTGCTTCCACGCGCGCACCGGCGAATTGACCCCGCCCGCCAGCACGCCCCGTGCTTCATCGAACAGCGCTTGCCGGCTTAGTCCCATGTGATCACTCCGTCCAAGACATCGGGCGTAAAATAACTAATAATGCGATCTGCGCCTGCGCGTTTTATACTGATCAATGTTTCGGCAATTATCCGCGGCGCCGCAATGCCGTCACTCACCGCACGCCGCAGCATGCTATATTCACCGGAGACGTTGTAGGCAAGTACCGGCACCTGCACCGCCGCACGTGCGCGGCAGATGACATCCAGATACGCCAGCGCGGGCTTGACAATCACCGCCGCCGCGCCTTCCTCAATATCGGCGCCGATTTCTTCCAGTGCTTCCTGCGCATTGGGCGGATCGAGCTGATGATCACGCCGGTCACCGGCTGGCGTACAGTCAGCCGCCGTACGAAATGGCCCGTAGTACGCTGATGCATATTTGGCAGCGTAGGACATAATGCGCGTCGTGTGCAGTCCTGCTGCCTGCAGCGCGCGCCGGATGTACCACACCCGTCCGTCCATCATGTCCGACGGCGCCACCCAGTGTGCGCCGGCCCGGGCGTGGCAGACTGCGATGCGTGCCAGACACTCGCACGTCGCATCATTATCCCCGATGTGACACGCGCCATCAGGCGTGTATGAACACAAGCAGACATCCGTGATGATCTCCACATCAGGCGCTGCGCGCGCCAGCAGCGGGATCGCACGCGCGACGATGCCATCAGGGTCCCACGCTTGTTCAATCCCCTTGGCACGCGGAACGCCAAACAACAAGACTGCCCGCAGGCCGCGTGCTGCATATGCCTGTACCACATCACACGCCACATCCGCAGAATAGCGCTCTACGCCGGGCATGGCGGAGATTGGCTCGCGCACGCCGCACCCCTCCACCAAAAACAGCGGCCAGATAAAATCCTGCACCGCCAAGTGCGTTTCGCGCCACTGTGCGCGCGCAGCTGCATTGGCGCGGCGCCAGCGGAAGCGTTTGAACGAGCTGTCCTGAATGCTCATTGCGGTGGCACCACTACAATCTGTTCTTCCCGCACACCCCGGGCGCACAGAGCGCGGCAGGTTGGTTGCCCAAAAACAAAACACACCACCGAAGCCGGAACCTCGGCGTAGAGCGCAAAAAAACTTTCTACCGTCGAATGCGATGTGAACACGATGCCTTCAAATTGCTTCAAATCAACTATCGGTTGCCGCAGATTATCCGTTGTGTAAATCGGCACCGCGTGCACGCGCGCCATGGCATGTAAAGCGTTGTGGCTGCGCGCAGAACATGGATAGCCGATGTGCTGGTATCCGCTGGCTGCAAGCAGCTCTGCCAGCGCCTCGGCATCGGCGCGGGCGGGCACCCCCGCGACACGCACACCGCGCTCCTCCAACGCACCCGCCGTCGCTGGCCCCACCGCAAACACCGGCACCGCCGGTATCTCCCAACGTTCGCAAAATGACACAACGGCCGTTTTGCTGGTAAACACCAGCGCGTCACACTCGTGCCATGAGGCCGCACACATCAGCGGCCGTGTGGCAATCAATGGATACGGAACAAGCCGCATCGGCACCCGCGCCGCACACACATCCAGCCCCGTATACAACGCACGCGGCTGATGATCGCGCTCCCTTGCCACGCAGCCTGCAATAATCACTGCGGGCGTTTCGCTCTCTCCGTGTGCCAACTCATCAAGACGCGTCTCCCGGCACGTTGCCTGCGGCATACTTGCATGTGCAACAATCAGCGCCGGTGTCGCTGGCGGCAGTCCACGCTGACTGAGTGTGTCCGCTACCGCCGCACGCTCCGTGACACCCATATACACGGCATACGTCGCGTCCGCCGGGCCGCACGGCTGCGCGTCATGCCCGCTCATGATCACCAGCTCGCGCGAAACCCCGCGCTGCGTCAGCGCAATCCCTGCATCCGCCGCCGCCGCGCTGGCTGCAGTGACACCCGCGACGATATTCACGCTCGCCAGCCGCTCGCGCAAATACCGGTATTCTTCCCCGCCACGGCCGAAAATCCCCGCATCGCCGTTCTTCAACCGCGCAACTGTTTTCCCGCTTGTTACCAACTGATACAGACGTTCATTAATTTCTTCCTGCGGCAGGGTATGAGCGCCTTTGCGCTTGCCAACATTTATGAGCTCGCCCCGGCACGCCGCCAGCACGCGCCCGTCCAGCAAGGCATCATGCACGACTACATCTGCATGCGTGATGATGTGCCAGGCGCGGCGCGTGAGCAACTCGGGATCACCCGGGCCCGCCCCCACCAGCCAGCACTGCCCCCATGTGCGCCGCACATCAATCTGATACACCAGCCGCCGCAGCTCCGGCCGGTCACGCCGCGCAACGACCGCCAGCGCCCCCTGCAGAGGATGTGTGGCAAACGGTAAATATTCGGCAATACGGTGCTGCAGCCCAAGCCGCTCCAGCGCGCACGCCGCGACAATCACCGCATCCAGACGTCCCTCGTCAACGTATGCCAGGCGTTCACCAATGTTCCCGCGAATGCTGACGGGCACCAGCTCGGGCCGCGCGGCCAGCAGCTGCGCGCGCCGCGCCGGCGAACTCGTGCCCACCTGCGCCCCCGCAGGCAGCTCCGCCAGCCGCAATCCGCCCCGGCTCACCAACGCGTCCCGCCGCTCCCGCGCTGCCGTCAGCGCTACTACATCCAGCTCGCCACGCAGCGGATACGGCAGGTCCTTCGCCGAATGCACCGCAAGATCAATCCTGCCCTCTATCAGCGCCAAATCCAATTCGTCCGTAAAAAAATCGCCCGGCACACCTTCAAGCAACGAGCGCACCCGGTCGCGGTCGCCGTGCGTGGCCAGCGCCACGATCTCTCCCTGCAATTCCGGCGCCGCCGCACATACTTCCTCAACTTGCCGCAGCGCCAGCGCGCTTGGACGTGTCCCGATGCGCATCACGCCGCCACTCCCGGCAGGGCCGCGCCGCTGCAAAACGCTTGCACCGCCTGGTCAATCATGGCAGCAGCTGCCCGCTCTGCGTCCCGACGTACCGCCCGCGCAGCTTGCAAGCGCCGTATTACATCATCCAGCGTCCGCACCGTCACCTGCGGAAGCGTGTGCACATCGGCTGCCACGCCGCGTGGGATGGACATGTCCAACAGTACGAGTGGTTTGTCCCTCGGCACCATGTCTGCAACAATAATTGGCGCAGGCGCGCGCACGGCCACAACTATGGCGTCGCATGTCCGCATCAACGCCTGCAACTGCGCGAACGGCACACACCAGCCGTGCACCTGTTGCGCAAGGCAGCCAGCACGGCTGCACGTGCGGTTGGTAAAGATCATGCGGCGGCAGCCGTACGCGCGGCAACGTGCAGCTATGCGCGCTTGCAGCGTGTGGGCTCCTGCGAATCCAATCGTTGTATCGCGCACGCCTCCCAGCGCTTCACGCACCTCGGCAAATGCGCCATGCGCGTACGAGCGCGCACCGGCGCTGATATGGGTGGCACGCCGCACGGCCCGCCCGGCGGCCAGCGCACCTTCAAAAAGCCGCCGCAGCCCGGCCGACACGTGCCCTTCCGCTTCCGCCACGCGCAGCGCCGCGCGTACCTGCCCTTGTATCTCCGTCTCGCCTGGATGCACCGATTCCAAACCCGCCGTCACGCGCCACAAATGCCGCACAACCTCATACGGCGCCGCGCCGTCGCCATGGTACACTTCCACGCGCTGGCATGTCGCGAGCAGTACGTACGACGGCGACATGCAGCGGCACTGCGCGGGCGCCGGCACGCACCCTGTCTCAAAGACCGTCAAACTGATCATCGTCAAGCAACTCGCCAATACGGTCCCGCCAAGCTATGGCGCGTTTGACATTGCGTGCCTGCGAGCTGACGGCGATGGCCATCTCGCCGCGCACCACCACCGCCGGCGACACAAAATCACACAGCTCCGGCGCGTCCGCCACATTCACCAGCAGCCCGCGCGCGTGCGCGTCTTCCCGCACCTGCCGGTTCAACGCGGCATCGTTCGTGCACGCATACACCAGCCCCGCTCCCTCCAGCACGCCTGCATGATACGCCTCGGCCCGCACCGTTACCCCGCTGGCACGGATCGCCTCACTCACCTCAGGCGCCACCACCGTCACCGCCTTGGTAAAACGCAGTAACCCATTCAGTTTGTGCTCTGCTACGCGCCCGCCGCCGATCATCACGATGCGCACATTGCTAATGTTCAAACACACCGGCAAAAACACCAGCGTCCGTTCCTGTGCGTCATGCATACTTCAAATCTGATACATCGGCGGTTTGGGCTTGCGCTGCACCTTGCCCCCATGCACATGAATGCCGCACTCCTTGGCCGTCTCTTTCTCCCACCACCAGCGCCCTGCGCGCGTGTCTTCATGCGGCCCGATCGCCCGCGAACACGGCCGGCACCCAATCGTGCGAAAGCCGCGGTTGTACAATTCATTAAACGGCACCCCGTTGTTGCGAATGTACTCCCACACCGTCTCCTCGCTCCACTGATAGAGCGGGCATACTTTGTACAATCCGTAATCCGGCACAAAATCTATCACCGGAATCTCACTGCGGCTTTCCGACTGCCCGCGCCGCAATGCCGTCAGCCACACATGTGTGTCTCTCAACGCAGGCCGCAGCGGCGCCACTTTGCGCACGTAACAGCAGCGCTTGCGATTCTCCACACTCTTGTAAAACAAATTCGGCCCCTGCTCCTTCACCATCGCATTGATATCGCCCGCATCAGGATAACATACTTCAATCGGAATGTTGTACTTCTCAATCACCTTCTGCCACACATCGTATGTTTCCTGAAACATGCGCCCCGTATCAATGGTGAACACTCGCGGGCTCTGGCACACCTGCATGATCATGTCCAAAAGTACCATGCCTTCCGCACCGAAACTCGTGGACAGGGCGATGTGCCCAGGTTCAAAGTTCTCATAGCACCACCGCACGATGTCAAGCGCCGGCTGCCCGTCCAGCTCGCGCCGCACAGCTTCCAAACTGACTAATGGTAACGCACTCATCGTTTTCGTCGTCTCAGTTCACACCAACGCATACCCCGTGATACAGCGACTCGTGACATAGAACTGGAGGGGCAGCGGCCTCGCTGCCCGTTTACCCCGCGCGCGCAACGCCGCCGGGGCCGGATGTCTTCCCTCGTCGCCGGATCTAGCACACCTAGTTGACTTGTCAAGCATCTTACATTATACTAAAACAGTGCTATAAACCAAAATCGCCCAACGTTATGTTATCTAAGTTCAATCCTCAGGAACTCGACGGCCTGGCGCCCGAAGAGCGCGTTAAACAAACCGGGCTCGATCTCGACTGGGCCGCCCTCGGCGCAGCCGGCGATGACGCCTTCTCCAGGCGCCATGCCCTGCTCTCCAAATGGGCCGGCGTGTACAAGCAACTCCAGCCCGGCTTTTTCATGATGCGCACGCGCGTCCCCGGCGGCCGCCTCTCCTCCGCGCAAGCCCGTCTCATGGCCGCACTCGCCGCCCGCTACGCCCTCGGCCAAATTTGTATTACCACCCGCCAGTGCCTCCAGTTCCATTGGGTCAAACTCGCCGATATCGCCGGCATCATGGCCGAGCTCGCCCGCCATGGCCTGACCGGCAAAAATGCCTGTGGCGATGTCACACGCAATATCTGCTGCTGCCCGTGGTCCGGCGTCTGCCCGGCCGAACAAGCCGATGCACGCTCTGCCGCCGAAGCCCTCGAACACGCCATCTTGCAGCGCGATGACTTGCGCAATCTCCCGCGCAAATTTAAAATCAATTTCTCCGGCTGCCTCACCGCCTGTGGCCAGCCCTTCACCAACGACCTGGGCTGGGTTGGCATCCAGCGCAATGGCTCGCCCGGTTTTATGCTCTTCTGCGCCGGCGGCCTTGGCGCGCGCCCCTTCCTCGCCACACGCGTCCTCGATTTCGTCCCGCCACACCTTGTCGTGCCGGTCGCTCAAGCGGCCATCACTCTCTTCCGCGATTGGGGCAACCGCCGCAACCGCGCTTACGCCCGCAGCAAATACGTCATGCACGCTTTCGGCCTCGCCCGCTATCAAGAGCTCCTGCGCGAATATCTTGCAGCAGCAGGCCTTGTGCCCTCTGACATCGCCCAAATCATCTTCAGTGACGACGGTACGCTGCCTTCGGTGCCATACTCGTTTGACCGCGCTTCTGCCGTCATCCCGCAAAAACAACCCGGCAAAGTCCTCGTCCAAATCCTCGTCTGGCGCGGCGAATTAACGGCGGAGCAACTTGAGTCCGCCGCCCACCTCGCCGATCAATACGGTGATGGCCACGTCTATTTCACTCACCGCCAAAACATGGAACTGCATGGCGTTGACGCCGCCCGCGCGGATGAGCTGCTCGGCCGCCTGCGCGCGCACGGCTTTCAAACCGAAGGCTTCATGGGTGTTCCCGATGCTGTCGCCTGCGTCGGCACCACCCTGTGTAATCTCGCCGTCTCCAATACGCCTAATCTCTACCGGCTGATCCGCGACCGCATCGCCGCCCACCCCGATCCGCGCGTGCGCTCGTGCCGCATCCTCATCAATATCAACGGCTGTCCCAATAGTTGCGGCCAGCACAAAATCGCTGACATCGGCCTGCGCGGCATGCGCCTCCCAGCCAACGGCGGCTCAACCGAAGCCTTTGAGCTTTCTCTGGGCGGCTCAATTTACCAAGGTGTGCCCGCTTTGAACGAACCCGTCTGCTGCATCCCTGCGGCAGAAACTCCACGAGCGGTCGAATGGCTGATCGAAACGTTCGTGAGCGAACGCGCCGACGAACATACCCCGTTCCGCCAGTGGTACCTTTCCCGCGGCCGTGCATGGTGTGCCGCCCGCCTGAATGCCCTCGTGGCTGACGCCGCCCAGCCCGGCGCCCTCAACGCTCTCCTTGCTTCTCCCGTTCCTCATTCTCCGGACAACCTGCCATGAGTTCAGCGATCCCTGATAATCTGTTATCACTTTTGTCCCAAGCCGCCACTGCCCTCGATCACGGTAATCCTGACCGCGCCATCCAGTTGGCTACCGCGCCAGAATTGATGCCTTGGCACAGCCGCCACCCGCTGCCGCCTTTCATCACTGGCCGCGCCTACCTCCTGCGCGGCGACGCCCGCGGCGATCTCTACGCCGCCACCGTCTTCCTCGAACGAGCGCGCCAGCTCGGCTGCGATGATCCGCGGCTCTTCCCCATGCTTGCCTGGTTGTACTTTCGCCATGCGCGCTATCGCGACTGCGCAGATACCTGCACGCTCATCGAACCATCCTCGTGCCCAGATAAGCTGCTCGTCATGGCTGCTGCAGCAGCGCTCCTGGCCGGCCAAAACGAACGCGCCCTGGCCTGGGCTGCCGCCGCGGCCGAACGCCAGCCGCATGCCTGGGAACCTATGCTGCTCACTGCGGCCATCTCCGCCCGCCGCGCCGATCCTGCCGCCAACGAGCTCTTCGCCCGCGCCCGCGAACGCGCTCCCCGTTCTGCTTACGACATCATTGACCGCGTTCACGCAGCGTGCGATCACCTGGACCATCTGCGCGCAGCCCTGCTCAGTGACGCACCAGGAACCTTCGCCCCCGCCGCCCCCGGCATGGAACAGACGGTGGCTCACCCGTTGCCCGCGGCGCTCTCTGTCCCGCTTGGCACTGCCCAGGCTCCCAAAGACTTCGATTGGCTGCGCCGTAACGTTCCCTGCCAAGCCGCGTGCCCTGCCTTGACGGATGTCCCTCAGTACATTGATGATTTGGCCCGCGAAGCGTATCAGCGCGCCTACCATCTCAATACGCTGCACAATCTTTTTCCCGGCATCCTCGGCCGCGTCTGCAGCCGCCCGTGCGAAGACGCCTGCCGCCATGGCTTTGAAGGCAACGGTGAACCTGTCGCCATCTGCGCGCTCAAACGCACCGCCGCTGACTGGCGCGCACATCAGCATCCCGTCCGCCTCCAGCCCCTCTTCCCGCCTAGCGGCAAGCGCATCGCCATCGTCGGCGCCGGCCCCGCCGGCCTCACCGCGGCACGTGACTTGACGCTCTATGGGCATCACTGCACGCTCTTCGATGACTATGCTCTGCCGGGCGGCATGCTCATTCAAGGCATTCCGGTGTTCCGCCTGCCCCGCACCCTCATTGCTCAAGAAATTCAACAAATTCTCGATTTGGGCATCGCCTACCGCGCGGCAGTCCGCCTTGGCCGTGATATCTTCACGCGTGACCTCCTCAAAGAGTATGACGCCGTTGTTCTCGCCATCGGCACCTTGCGCCCTAACCTGCCGGATGTTCCCGGTATTGAACTGGCGGGCGTTGAGCACGGTCTTCCCTTCATGGAACGCGTCAATCGCACCATGACGGCAGACGTCGGCCAGCGTGTGATCGTGGTCGGCGGCGGGTTTACCGCCATGGATTGCAGCCGCTCAAGCTTGCGCCTCGGCGCGCAGCAGGTCAGCATTTACTACCGCCGCACCGAACGCGAAATGCCCGTCACTCATGAAGAAATCGTCGAAGCCCGCCGCGAAGGCATCGAGTTGGTTGAATGCGTTGCCCCAGTCGCTTTCCTCGGCAACGGCCGTGTCAGCGCGGCGCGCTTTGTACGCACCCAGCTCGGCAAGCCCGATGCCTCCGGCCGCCGCCGCCCAGTTGTTATACCTAACAGCGAGTTCGAGGTCGCCGCTGATCTGATCCTCCTCGCCACCGGCCAGTTCCCTGATTACTCTTGCATCCAAGACGTCACCACGCCTGATATGTTCAACAAAGGCTGGTTGAAGGTAGACCCTAACACCCACATGACACCTGTACCCGGCCTGTTCGCCACGGGTGATTTTGTCTCCGGCGCCGCCACCATCATCGAAGCCATCGGCCGCGCGCGCCGTACCGCCGTGGCGCTTGATGCATGGCTGATGGGCGCCCAGCGCCGCCGCAGCGCCCTCGTCATCGAATCCGCCGATGCCACCGGCCGCATCCGCGAATTCGACGATATCCCCCGCCAGCCCATGCCCATGCTCCCTTGCCACCAGCGCCTCTCCATGGCGGCAGAAGTCGAAACCGGTTTCAAGCCGCATACCACTGTCACCGAAGCCCGCCGCTGTTACCTCTGTCACTACAAATTCGAAATCGACATGCAGCGCTGCATCTACTGCGATTGGTGCATCAAGGCCAAACCCGCCCATCTCAACTGCATCCTGCGTGTCGCCCGCTTCGAGCGCGATGAAAACGGCATCATCCGCTCCGTCATCCCCGCGCGCTCCAGCGACGAAACCCACGCCATTTGGATCGACGGCCACGAATGTATCCGCTGCGGCCAATGCCTGCGCGCCTGCCCTGTCGATGCTATTTCACTTCAGCGCATTACTCTCATCGAAGAGACGTGCCACTCGAACACGTCCTCCCCATTCCTCACTCTCCCATCCTAGTTCCTAGTTCTAGGTGTCAGGCTAGGAAAGTATACTTTGCAATTGTGCAAATAACGGAAAAATTTTTGTGTTTCATAGACTTTAACGCTATTTTTCAAAGATTTAACTCCTATCTTCAACCAATCAAGTACAGGTGTCAGGCTAGGAAAGTATACTTTGCACGGTTGCAAATCGCATAACATTTTTCGTTTTTTCACAAACGACGTACATGATGTGATATACGCGGCGGGCAGCCCCGCCGGCGGACGCGCACGCATGGAAGGACGTGCCGTTTCACACCTCAAACCGCTTGTCCTGCCCGGCGGACACGCACGCATGGAAGGACGCCTTCCCCGCGTCCGCATGCGGCGCGGAAACGTGTTGGCACGATGTTCGCATTCATCTGTGCGCGGGCAACGGACGCGAGGATCGCGTCCCTCCATGCGAATACGCCCGCCGTTAGACGCGCAGACGTTGGACGGATGCCGCCCAGCGCGCTTAAATAAAGAAAAGACGAGCCATGTGATTCTGTCCTTCGTATCTCGTTCTTCATGCTCTTCATGCCCTTCATGGTTATCTCGTCACATTCGGAAAGAAGTCGCGCAACGAACTGTCACGCGCAGCGAACGCGGCATGGGCATACCGTCACGCCGCGATGGAGCCTCAAACGTCTTGTTTCGTTTCGTGCTGTCGTGGCGCGTATCGCTCCTGTGTGATACTGGTTCGGCCACCTTGATAAAAGAGCGGCGTTGTGTGGATAATTTCTAGCGTATGGAGCTGGGCCTTGGGCTGTCGTGTTGTACCTCTTACAACCAGTGTGGTGCCGTTGCTAACACCTAAATCCGGCGACTAGTGACATAGAATTGGAGGGACAGCGGCCTCGCTGCCCTTTTACCCCGCGCGCATTAGGCCGCCGGGCTAGCAACCCTCCGTAATGATTCCCATACCAATGATGGGAGGGGCAATGGCCTCGTTGCCCTTGCGCCCTGCAGCCATCAAGCCGTCGTGGCCGGCGGTCCTCCCCAGTCGTCGTATCTGGGTTATATGCCGATGTTGAAGTAACTAGAAGCTTTATGGGGGTTCGTCATCAGTGTGATCTCTTCCAACTTTGCACCAGCGTGCCCAAACCCAAATAACGGCAAGGGCGCGGGACTAGCTGAAACTGTGTCAATCCCAACGTGCGTTGCTTTCGCACCATTCGTTTGTCAGAATTTCCCTATGGCGACGTCAATTCGGGCACCTGACTTGGCATACACACATGCGTGATTAGCCAAATGTTGGTTAGCAGTGAAATTCGCATGTGGGTGAACGACCGCTGTGTTACACCGCATAATGTGTACGAACAGTGTAATATCGTTGATCTCGGTCAGAATGTGCCGTGGGACTTGAGGTGTGTTGGTTTGCTTGATTATGGTATTTGCGTGAAATAATGTTACAACACCATGAAAGGGACTACTCGAGGGGGCGCCCTTAGTAACCTTACCTAAATTATCACAGGTTAGAGCGCCGGGAATATGCGTTGAAACGTCATGCGCACAGTTGAACACGTGCAGGGTAAGTGCCACGCCACGAGCCCCCGCGCGTGCTATCGCGTGCGGGTGTCTTTCTTGTCCCGTGTTGCTGCACACGGCTGTTGCCCTGGCTTGCCTCCGGTTTTCATGCACAACACGTTACATCTTCTTGACAGGTGTTTGATTGATGTATGGCCTGCCTTTGAGTGCGTCGTCGACACATGTAGCTGAAGATGTGCTCACGCCGCTCTTGACGTGCGCTCAATAAAGCCGCGCCAGCCGAAATGCGGCGCGAACTGGAACGTGCTGCGCGGATCAAGCGCGCCCAGTTCACCACGCCACGCGGGTTCGTTGCTGCACACGACGATGTGTTCCATCGCGGTGCGAGCAAGCGGCAACGTCGGCGGGTCATGCGCTCCCGTCAGCAGGCGCAGCTTCCGCGGATCAAACCCCATCAGCCATGCACACACCGTGTCCACACTCACGGGATTTGTTCCCGCGATGATCACGCCGCACGGCTTCGCATCCGGCGCCATCGGCCCGTTGCCTTCGCCCGCCACGATGCCGTCCACCAGCGCCAGATAGCGCCGCGGCGCGCGCGCCGGGTCAAGCTGCTGCGCCGCCGGATTGTAGTAGAACCAGCAGGTGTTCAGATCGAGCGTCATGCGCCACGTCGTATCGTTGCCATGCCAATTGCCGCTGCGTACAACTTCCTGTGTGTCGCCAAACACCGCGCGCCCCACGCCCTTCAGCGGCACCAGCAGCCGCGCCAGCCATGGCGGCGCATGATAGATGTGCCGCTTGAACCAACTCACCAATACACGCTCCGACTGCGCCTTCGTACTGCGCTCCGGAAATTGGTCGCCACCCTCTTCCGGTGATCCGAGCATGTAATGCGGCAGCCAGTTTTTGTCGCCGTTGATGCCGACCAAATTCTTCAACGCACAGGTGATGCCGGTCTTCTTGTGCGTTTTTAGCTTGGGCAGATTGATCAGCACGTCCGCGTCCATCACGGTACGCGCCAGCAAGTATTCATGCACGTCATCATGATGGTGCCGCCGCGTCTCATCGGTATCATAATCCGCACCATAAAAGCCAATCCGCGGCGAAATGCCATACAAATAACTGTGCCGGCCAAGATTGACCGCCACATAGCCGCGCGGATCACCCGGCAATTTCTGCCGTTTGTAAACGACGCCATCTGCCGATTGCCACTCCTCGGCGCGCAAGTCAACCAGCTCAACTGGAATGGGCGACCATGTGTTGTACCACGCCACCAGCTCATACATCCCTGTCACCCGGCAGATCGCATCGAAATTCGAATCCGTCTGTGGCGCGTCGCAGATGACGACCCGCCCGCGGCCCTGCAATGCCAAAATAACATAGTCACACATGGCGCGGATCACCGCTCCATGCGTAATCACCTGCTGCCATTCATGCGGACGCGTTTCGTGGCTTTCGCGAATGAAATTTGGTTTCAGCACCACCGTATCGCCCGGCCGCACCAGCCAGCCTAGCGGATTCTCCGGCACGCCGCCCAAGTTCAGTAACGCCTCGCGCACTGCCGCGTACACCCCGTTGCCCGCATCTGGCTCATACGCCGGCAGAAGCACTAGTTCATCATAGTGGCGCGGCGGATGGAACGGCGCCCGTGCGGGATACACTGCCGCCGTACGTTGCACCGTGACAATGTCATATTTCGACGTATTTTGCAATAATGTCATTTATTTGCATTCTTGCACAGCACAGGGAACGCGGCCGCGCCCAGCAGCGCGGCAACGGCCGCCTCTCCCAGCACGGTGCCCAGTGCCGCCCCGGCCGCACCGCGCCATAATGTGCCTGCCACAATCAAAGCCAAACTGGCGCTCACCCCTGCCGCAATCGCCCGCAGCAGCGGGCCGTGCGCGCGGTATGCCGTCAGCGTCTGAAACGCTACCACCCGCGTGGGCGCCAGCGCCATCTGCCAGATGCCCCACGCCAGCACCCCCGCGCTCGCCCCGTATTCCGCACGATACAGCAGCCGCACCACCGGCCCCGCCGCTGCCATCCCGCACATGGCCATCGCCCAGCCCAGCACAAGCGCCGCGCCCTGCATCCGCCAGTACAACCCCGCCGCCCCGCCGCCCTCTGCACTCATGCGCGTGAACCGCGCCAAATACACATAACTGCACAACTGCGTCAAACTAATCGCCACATACACCAGCCGGTATGCTGCTGAATAAATCCCCGCCTCAGCCGCACCGCACGCCAGATAGACGGCCAGCAGCGCCGCATTCTCGTGCAACAACACTCCAGCCGCCGCCAGTGTCACGGGCAGCGCCGCGCGCCAGCGCCACCAGTGCAGCCGCTCCCACATCCCGCGCAGCCGGCACCCGTACCGCCGCACCCACAGCACAAATAAGTATGTGTTTTCCACTGCAATCGCCGCGCCGAACGCCAGCGGCACCCAGTGCACGTCCGCTTCTCCGCGCACCCCCAGCACGATCAGGCCAAGATACACTACGCGTCCGCCCACGAAATACACCGTGACGGGCCAGCTCCACTCCACTCCGTAAAACAAATTCACCGGGTAGATGATTTGCGGAACGAAGGACAGCGCGTACAGCCGTGTCAGCCAGCCCGCCGCGCCGCCCAGCACACTGCCCGCCGCCCACGCCAGCGCCAGCGCCAGCACCACCACGCCTGCCCGCAGCCACAGCACCTGCCCGGTGTACTCGGCCAGGCGCGCCGCCGGCGCCGCCGCTGCTTCCCGTGTCGTCACCGTATCAATGCCGGCAAAGGCAAACAGGCTGATGTAATTCACAATCGTAAATCCCACACTCAGCGCGCCGAAGCCCGCCTCCCGCACGCGGTTCGCCACGATGATCGTCGCGGCAAACATGAGCAGTTTGCTGATGACATTGCCGGCGCTCACCCAGGCCAGCGAACGGTGCAAAACAGCTGGGCGGGCAGCAGCCATAACTAGAACGAAAATTCAGGTTGCAGATAATCGCCCGCCACGGCGGCGCCGCGTCGGCGGCGTGGGCGCGGCGGAAGCGTATCGCCCTCTCGCGCACATGCCTGTTCATAGCGGCGGCGCCGCTGTTCTTCTTCTTTCTGGCGCTGTGCCGCGCGTTCCCGCATTCGCTGCTCATACTCCGTCATCTCGCGCCGCTGTTCATCGTAGCGCGCCGCCGCACGCCGGAAAAACGCAATCTCCCCTTGCAGCTCCCGCTCCGCCTCTTTCAGCACGCGGTTTTTCTTCGCTGGCGTCCACTGGCTAAACTCCCACGCCGGGCTGCTCTTCAATTCTGCCAGCTGCTTCTCAATCATCTGCAGCGCCAAATGCACCCGCGCACCAAACGCGATCACATCTCCCACTGTCGGCAGCGCACGATACGCGCCCTGCAGGATCTGCACGCGCGTCTCCAAATTTATCAATGTGATCACGTCACCTTCGTGATAGGCCGACTGTACTTCATGCCACAGCCACTCCATGCCATCCGGCACGGCGCCGCCCGCGTCCGGATGCAAGGCGCGGCACAACCCGCGATAGAGCTCCTTGATGCGTTGTTCCACATCGCTCCGATCAATGCCAAAAAACGACGCGATGCCTGCTATGTTCTCACGGCGGAGTTCCGCTTCTTCTTCCGCATCATCGTGATCATCAGTATCCGCCCCGCCGCGCGGTCCTCCTGGCTCGCCAAACGGCTCCGCGCCGTCATCGTCACACGGCATGCCGCCTCGCAGCCGGTCGAACATCTCTTCCAGCCGGCTCGGCCGGATGCCCGCGCGCTCCTGCGCCTGGCGATACGCTACGTACGCCGCATGGCTCTCGTCTTTGGCCTGGTTCAGCTCTGTGTGCAGCGGCCCCAAAGCCAGCTGCAACCATCTGTGAAATGCCTCTTCGTCGCTATCATATTGCCGCCGTGCCTGTTCACTCGCCAAGAGCTCTGCCACGCACGTTTCGCACCCTCGCAGATAATGCGCACGCACCGCCGCCGTGTCCAGCGGGATGAGCGCGCGGCACGCCGACAGCTTCACTTTTACCCGCGCCCGCGTGCCCGCCCGGCGCTCCGCACCCCCGGCTTTCTTCGCGCGCCTCATGCCTACAGCCTCACGATCTTTGCACTGCGCATCCCCTTCGTCGCATTGCGTGTGTCAACGATGAGCGCCGCTTCCCGCACCACCATGCGATAGTCCACTGCCGTGTGATCCGCCACAATCACCACACAATCCTGCGCCCGCAGCGCCTGCGCCGTCAACCGCGCCGAGCGTACCTCGCCCCCCTCATACTGGAACACCGGCACATGCGGATCATGATACGTCAGCCGCGCTCCGCGCCGCTTTAACCCATCATAAATGTCCAGCGCCGGTGATTCCCGCACATCGTCAATATCCTTCTTGTAGGCCACGCCCAACAACATGATCTTCGACCCATTGATACTCTTCCGGCGCGCATTGAGCGCGTCCGCAATCAGCGTCACCACGTGCTCCGGCATGGAGGAGTTGATCTCATCCGCCAGCTCTATAAACCGCGCCTTGTAATCCAGCGTTTTCAGCTTCCACGACAGATACAACGGGTCTATCGGAATGCAATGCCCGCCCAGCCCCGGCCCCGGATAAAACGGCATGAACCCAAATGGTTTCGTCGCCGCCGCGTTAATCACTTCCCACACATCAACCTGCAAATATTTGCACATTATTGCAAGTTCGTTCACTAGGCCAATGTTGATGCTGCGGAACGTATTCTCTAATAACTTGGCCATTTCGGCCGCCGTGCACGACGATACTGGCACGACTTTCTCGATAATCGTGCCATACAACGCACACGCCATTTTCGTGCACCGCGGCGTCACCCCGCCCACCACTTTTGGTGTGTTGTGCGTGTGATAGACCGGATTGCCCGGATCGACCCGCTCGGGCGAAAACGCCACAAACACATCCTCTCCCACCTTGAACCCGCGTGCTTCCAGTTTCGGCACGATCAGCTCGTCCGTGCTGCCCGGATACGTCGTGCTCTCCAGCACGAAAATCAGCGGCGGCCGCAGATGTGGCAGCAGCGCATCCCGCGCGTTCAGCATATATGATATGTCCGGATCACCTGTCTTGCTCAACGGCGTCGGCACACAAACCGACACCGTATCGAGCTCGCGCCCCGCGCTGAAATCATCTGTCGCGCGCAGCCGCCCCTCCTGCACCAGCTGCCGCAGCTGCCCGCTGTCCACGTCCTGAATGTAATTCTCCCCGCGGTTGATCTTGGCCACTTTGCGCGCGTCCACATCAATCCCCGTCACGCGAAACCCCGCCTTGGCAAACTCCACCGCCAGCGGCAGGCCCACATAGCCCAGCCCCACCACGCCTATGTGCGCGGTCTTGTTCACTAACAGTTCTTCAATGCGTTTCATATGTTCATCATGTTGTTATAGGCCGTTCGGGTCTTATGGGTCCTATGGATTGAGCAGTTCACGAAAATACGCGATGGTGCGCCGCAGGCCTTCCTCCAGGTTGATCGTTGGCTCCCAGCCCAGCCGCGCGCGCGCCAGCGTAATGTCCGGCTGGCGCTGCACCGGGTCGTCTTGCGGCAGCGGCTTGTGCACGATCTTCGACCGCGAGCCCGTCAGCTTCAACACCAGCTGCGCCAATTCCATGATGGTGAATTCCGCCGGGTTGCCCAAATTCACCGGCCCAAAAAAATCATCCGTGTTCATCATCCGCACAATCCCCTCCACCAAATCATCTACGTAACAGAACGAACGCGTCTGGCGCCCGTCGCCATACACAGTGATGTCGTCGCCCCGCAGCGCCTGCACAATGAAATTCGACACTACCCGCCCGTCGTTCTCCTGCATGCGCGGGCCATACGTGTTGAAAATCCGGATAATCTTCGCATCTACATTGTTCTGCCGCCGGTAATCATACATCAGCGTCTCCGCCACCCGCTTGCCCTCGTCATAACAGCTGCGCACCCCGATCGGATTGACATTGCCCCAATAGCTCTCCACCTGCGGATGCACCTTCGGATCACCATACACTTCCGACGTCGAAGCCTGCAAAATCCGCGCCTTCACTCGCTTCGCTAATCCCAGCATGTTAATCGCGCCCATCACTGACGTCTTGACCGTCTTGACGGGATTGTACATGTATGCGTTCGGCGATGCCGGGCACGCAAAGTTGTAGATTTGATCCACTTCCAACAAAATCGGCACGATTACATCATGCCGGATAAACTCAAAATTAGGCCGCCCTAAAAATGGCGCAATGTTGCGTTTGTGACCGGAATACAAATTGTCCAAACACAGCACTTCATGCCCGTCGTTCACCAGCCGCTCACACAAATGGCTGCCAATAAAGCCTGCTCCGCCTGTCACTAAAATGCGTAATCCCATGTGATGCTACATCCTTTTCATTCGACACTTTTTGCCGTCTGCAATCAACATTTTTTGTCGTTTGTTCTCCCTGTCATCATTCGTGATTTGTCATTCATCATTATCTCTCACACCGCCGCACAGCCGCCAAGACCAGAAATTCAAATCGCTCATTGGTCACGTTTCATTGTTATTTTTCATTGGTCATTGGTCATTGGTAATTGGTCATTGATGCAGAACTTCTGACTTCTTAATTCTGCACCCCGCTGCTGCGGGGCAAGTTATGTATTCTGACTTCTTAATTCTGCACCCCGCTGCTGCGGGGCAAGTTCTGCATTCTGACTTCTTAATTCTGGATTCTGCATTCTGACTTCTCTTTCGTGTCTTTGTGCTTGCTCCGCAAAATCGTATACCGTAAATCGTAAATCGTAACTCCTACTTTATTCCCAACACATCCTCCATCGCATACAGCCCCGGCCGCGCCTGCACGGCAAACAGCGCTGCGCGCAGCGCTGTTTGCCGTGCAGGCGCGGCCGGGGCTGTATGCGATGGAGGATGTGTTGGGAA